>Ga0194113_10001549_pt1 | contig 31455 bp, 35 predicted proteins | sample TA2MahC200mmetaG_FD_146193 | JGI IMG/M metagenome (GOLD analysis project Ga0194113, IMG submission 146193) | Freshwater microbial communities from Lake Tanganyika, Tanzania - TA2015017 Mahale Deep Cast 200m | ecosystem: Environmental > Aquatic > Freshwater > Lake | place: Tanzania: Lake... | reverse complement strand
CCGGGATGAGTGCCGACAGGTCCGCATCCGTCCAGGCGCCGGCGGCTCCCGGTGTGATCTCGGTTGGGGTGATCCACGTAACAGCCATCAGCCTCGCCTCGGTCGTTCCAGGTCGGGCAGCGGCCACGCAGACCTGAGTGCGTTGATCTGCACTCGCCGCCGTTGGCGCACGGTCACTCCTGCGTCATCCGTCGTGAGTTCCGCGGCCCTCAGCTTCGGCTCGTGCTTCGCGGTGCCGAACGCCTCCTCGTTGGCCGCGTCCAGGGCCTCCTGGCGCAGAAGTTCGACCTTCGCGTGGACCGCGTCGAAGATCGCCCGCGCGTCCTTCTCGTCGCGCGGCTGCAGCCTCTGCCCGCAGACCTCCACCTCAATCAGGTCGCCCTGCCGCCAGTGGTTGTACCAGACGGCGCTGATCGCGTCGTGCGCCTCGGTGAACGGTGCCTCCACGTCGCGCCGCAGGGCCTCGTACTGGACTCGGTCGTAGTTGCACTTCGCCGGCTGCCAAGACATGGCTCACCTCTCATACAGGTCCATCGCGCCGATTGCGAAACTCGCCGTGTCGCCGATCCCGCACGTCTTCGGGGCCGCCGTGAACGCCGGCGCCGTGCCAGGGTCTGCGCCGTCGCCTCGCAGGTAGGCATCGTAAGCAGCCATCCAGGTTGCGATGGGCGTGGCGAAGCCCCCGAGTTTGATCGAGTACAGGAAGTTCCCTGCCCCGTATGTCCCAGAGTCCCAGATGCCCAAGTGCGTCGCCGCACTCCAGCCCGCCGGAGTCGCCGGGCCAAACGTGACGACGCCGTCGTTCTCCATGATGCCGGACCCTGCGGCACCGAAGTTCGCCGCCACCCGCGCGTAGCCGTTGGAGTTCGCCAACTCGTTCGCGCCCGTGAGCCCCGGATCGGCGCTGTGCAAGCTGGCGTATGCCTGCGCCACCTGCAGCGGGGCGTTGTTGCCGATCGCGTTCAGGATCGCGTTCCTCAGATACGTGCTGAGCATCTCCGTTGCCTTTCCTCCATCTCAGTCCCAGGGATGGAATGTGGGATGAGCTTTCAGTCGCTTGCTGCGACCGCGGTCAGCGCATAAGCCTACGCCGGAAGCCAGGTGCTGCTGGGATGCACGTAGTCGGGCGTGCCGTTCTCGCCGTGCCCATAGCAGCCCCACACGATGTAGATGGCGGCCGCCTGGCTGTCAGGGAAGTCTGGGTCGCTCCCATACTCGGTGATTCGGATGCCCCCGCGGTGCTGGTCGATGATCGCCCAGTCGAAGTAGCTGCTGGTGGGCGTGGCCGAACCGCCCGAGCCGCCCGACGAGCCGTGATACAGAGCAACGTGGTCGGCGAAGGAGTCGTCGATCATGTCCTGAATCACGGCTGCCAGGAGTCGAGGGTCGGTGCTGCTCCACTCCAGGAGCGAAGCGTAGACGATCCCCCCGCCTCCGCCCCCGCCGAGGTCCTCGAGGTCGGTGACCCGCCGGTGCAGGCTCCTGGAGGGCGGGGTGCCGGTGAAGTACTCCTCGCCGATCGCCGCTTGGATGATCTGGATAAGGAGGGTCAGCGCCGCGATCTCGGAGTCGAGCTCGGCGATGGACCCGATGATCTCGGCGTCATCCATGTTCGTCTCGACGCACTCGGCGGCGGTCGTCCGGGCCCAGCCCAGACAGATCCAATCGGGCTCCTTCTCCTCGGACGGGATGAGCGCGGCCGAAAGGTGCGGCGCCGCGTCGTCGTCCAGGTAGACCCAGGTCGTCGCGTTTGCTGGGAGAGCAACCACCAGATACTCCGCTGGGTCGTCGATCACTACCGGCCGGCCCAAGATCCATGCGCGGCCGTTGGTGATCCGGCAGGAGAGCCCTGAGCCCAGGGCCAGGTTCATGCCAGTTCCCGGCTCCCGCCCCTGGCCGTGGAGCGCCAGCACTCCCAGCGCGACTTCGGCGTCGGTCGCGTCGATCGCGTCGAGTGTGCCGTCGATGGCGCGTGCCAGGGCAGCGGAGAAGTTCTCAGCCTGTCCCTGCCAGTCGCTCGCCTCTCTGCCGAAGGCTCCGGGGTCGGTTTGGGGCATGTCACCACACCTCCGTAGCCGGGTCGTCCACGCGGTCGATCCCGACCATGAACATGCGCTTGCTGCCGGTGCCTACCGGCCGGGTATGGGCGATCGCTGCCTGAGCGATGGAGGAGGAGACCGGGCTGGCCTGGCGCGCGGGCCCGCGGCGCTGGAAGAGGGGTCCGGTGGCCCGGCGCTCGATGGTGCGGGCGAAACGCTCGAGGACTCGTTGCTCTCTCATGTCTGGTTCCGTCCGATCGTAGCAGCCGAGTCAAGCAGCACCTGGGTGCGCAGGCTCATCTGGTCGCGCTCCGGGTCGCTCTTCGGGATGTCGAGCACCTTGACGGGCAGGAGCACGTGCCCGCCGGGCCGAGCCAAGCGAATCCAGAACCGGCTCTGCATCCCGATGTCGTCCTGGTAGTGCGTGTCGAACTCCACGATCCACTTCGGCCACCCGTAGAGTTGCACCTGCCGGCGCACGGCCAGGTTGGCCTCGCGCTGGAACCGCAGCGTGCTGTCGTTGACCGTCTTCATCCGCCAGGTCCGGGTGTACCGGATGTCCCGGGGGTTCGAGATCGCCTCGTAGATGGTGAACCGGGCCACCACGGGGCGCCCCTGGCGGCCGGGGGCCTCCCCTCCGATCACGAAGAAGTCGTTGTAGGTCTCGCTCAGGTCCAGGTACTCGCGGATGGACCCCATGACGCGCCGGTCGCCCTGGTGGACGTGAGCTCCGGTGAACATGATGTCGTCCCGGAGCGCCGTGGACTCCTGCTCCCACCGCAGCCGCCCCTCGTCGTCGAAGTAGCGCACGATTCCGTACTGGTACTGCTCGAACAGCGAGGTCAGGAACTCCCAGCGCCGGCTGCCCCATTCTGGGCGCAGCTTCGGCTTCTCTCCGGGATCGGGCCAGGGCAGTCGTTTGCGCGTCTCCGCGCAGTCCTGGACCAAGATCTCGTCCTCGTGGAACCCTCGCTCGCGGGTGAACAGGCGGATGTAGTCACCGATGACCATGCCGTCCGCCGGTGTCTCGGTGTCAACGGTGTCTTCGGTGAGCAGGGCGGTGCGGTCGAGGGACTTGATCTCGATGTAGGAGGCCCCGTGGGGCCCCAGGGATTCGGCGGGGTCCTCGGTCACCACGCCCGTGAAGAGGACGCGCCCGGTGAAGGCGTCGCGAATGATGAGCTGTCGGTTGTGGCACCAGCCGAGCGCGGCAGCCAGGGAGCCATCGGCATCGAAGACGGTGAGGTCCCAGCCGATTGCCTCCCCGATGGCGGCCGTTCGCGGGCTGGCGCTCGCCACGCAACCGGGGAAGTCGCGGCTATTCCAGATGGGCGTCTCCTCGGATCGGTCTCTGGGCTCGGCCAGGATCGTAAGCTGGAACCCATACACGATCGGCAGATAGGTTCCATCCGTCTCAAGCTCGATCTGCCAGCGGTAGCGCCCCCAGTCTCCAGGGGAGTTTTCTGGGATGATCCGGGCCAGGATGGAGGCCGTGGGCGCCGTCCACTCTCTGCTCTCGTCGTCCCAGCCCGCCGGGATCGGGTCCCAGTAGGGTAGGCCGACCAAGTCCTCCGAGGACACCTCCAGCATGTTGCGCTCGGCCCGGTGCAGGCCGGAGCGAAGGGTGCAGTACCGGCGTGGGATGGCGTAGCTGAACCGGAACCAACAGGCTCCACCGTTGCTGCTGAGCGTCAGCGGGCCATCGAACCGGCGCGTGCGCTGCCCGGAAGTGTGAGACCGCTGCCACATGCTGCTCCAGGAACGCTCCTCGAGTCGCGCCTTGTCCTGGAACACCCAGTAGTTGCGCGAGCCCGGACGCCCGATGTGAAGACTCACGAACCCGCGGCGGTGCGGGACGAAGGTCATCGGAACGTCCACTCCGTACCAGGTCTCGATAGGCTCGGTGAACTCGATGGTCTCCACCTGCAGGAAGAGCTCCTCGGCCAGGGCGTCTCGCTGCTCCTGGGCCTCGCGTTCGAGACCGCGCTGCTCGTCCTTGAGCTCGTCTATCCGGGCAGTGTGGGCAGCGAACTCCGCCTCCTCATTCGCAGTCGGGTTGCGATTCTCCCGCTCGATCTGCTTCTTGAGCGTCGCGGCCGCCTGCCGCTCGGCCTCGATCTCCTCGAGGGTCTCGCGTACGGGGCGCCCGCCGTCCTCCAGGTCGTCGATCTGCTCGAGGAGCTCGGATCGCTCTCGTTCCGTGAGCGCGGCGTTGAACCGGGCGAAAGTGGCCTCGGTGTCCTTGGTGAACTGGAGCAGCCAGTCGCCCCAGGCGATGCGGAACCTCGGACTCACCTGGGTGTCGTCCGGCATGGCCCGGTGTAGGTGTATGGTGAAGGGGCGATCTGTGTCGAGGTTTCGGTTGGACCGAAGCTCCCAGGCGGCGTTGGCCGTGGAACACCCGCGGTACAACCCTGCGCAGGTGTCTCCGAAGAGGTTGACCTTCTCCTCCCAGAAGGCCCGGGTCGCCAAGTCGTGCGCCATCCACCAGATCTCCCAGGCCCTCCGCTTCTCCTCGTCGCTCAGATCGCCGGCCGGGAACCCCATCGCGCTCTCGATGGCTGACCACAGCCCCTGGTAGTCGATCCCGGTTCCGACCACGCTGATTGCCAGGAGAGCTCCGATGCTGCCGGCGTCCTCGTCGGCCCCCCAGAGCTCGCGGAGCTCCTCGAGCAGCTTCTGGTACACCTCCTGGCGAGCCTCGTCCTCTCCGGGCCGTGGGATGACCGTCCAGTCGGTCACCCGGGTGTCCTCGCGCCCGAAGGACCAGAGTGGAACGATCGCGTTGGTCGGCTCGCCGCGCGAGGGGTCGATGTCCAGGAGGAGTAGGCCGTCGCTGTTCGCGCCGGCGATCTCCTCGGCGCTAAGCAGCGGCAGACTGATCCCCCGAGCCATAGGCGGCCCGAAGGGTGGGAGGAGCTCGACCTCAACTTTGCGCTGAGCCATGATTCGCGCCCTTTGCCGGCGATGCGGAATGGGGCCATGCAGGGGCATACGCAGGGGCAGGCTGCCCAGAGACCGTGTGGCATGGGAGTAGGGTGCAGGGCGTGGTTTTCAGGGGCTCAGAATGGCTCAGAATCGCTTCCGGCACCTGTCCCGCACCCCCCGAAAGGCCTGGATTCGCCGCTATGGTGCCCATACGCCCCGCTACGCCCCTTCTGTGGTGCTCCGTACCGAACGTTCGGCCATCTGTCGAGTTAGGAGGGTGCGGGGTGCCCCTGTCGCCCCTGTGCGCCCCTACACACCCCGTTTATGGCGACAGCCCTTCCGCCGGCACTTGTTCCCACGTCATCCCGGCGTTCTTGGACAGGTAGACCCCGGTCTTCCCGTCCGTCACGAGCAGGCGGTCGCGCTCGTCGTCGTAGGCGATGCGCCAGGTGTTCCGGGCGACCTGGCCGATCCGGTGGCTGCGCGAGAAGCCATCGGCGCTCGTCTTGCAGGAGAGCGCGGCGCCGGCGCGGGCGATACTCACCACCCGCCCCTGTCTCGTGATCGCGAAGTCCGGGTCCGCGTAGGTCGCCGCGGGCCAGATGTCGTCAGGCACCGGAGCCTCCCCCAGTGACTGGAGTGTGCCCCATGTGCGGCCGTCGTTCTTGCTGAGCAGGAGCCGGTAGTGCTGGCCGGCGTACCCGCCGACCACCAGATGGTTCTGGGGAGTCTTCGCGATCTGGAGCCGGCGCATACCGTCGCCGATCCGCCGGCCGTAGTAGCTGAGTCCTCCATCGGCGCTGACGAGTTGCTCCGCTGTCGTCGCGCTGCCGATCGCCAGGCGGTGGAAGCCAGGGGTGTCGATCATGGAGCCGAAGCCACTTTCGCCGGCGGTGCGGATGGACACGCTGGCCAGGTCCAGAGGCCAGAAGGCGTCGCCACTGATCTCGTTCTTGGTGATCGAGACCTTCGATCCCGGCGTCAGATCGACGGCGTAGCCGGGCGCGTAGTAGTAGAGGCCCACGATGACTTCGTGATCGGTGTACCCGGATTGCCCAGGCAGATCCTCGAACTGGGTGTGGCCGGGCGGGTAGCTGCTGGGGTCCGCGAGGCCCTGTTCCGAGGGTGAGTAGACCCACCCTCGGCTCGCGACGTGAAAGGCGTCCCCTGGGGTTCCACCCGCCACCGACGCGCCGAGGCATCCCAGGTAGGCATTGCTGGCGCCGTCGATGTTCTCCAGCGTGGTGGCGCCGGCCGGGAGACTGCCGGAGGCCGGCTCCTGGCCTCTCGCCATCGACATGGTGGCGGTGGCGTTGATCGCGGCGCCACCGATCGTACCCACCGGGAGTAGGCCGCAGGCGGTCGGGAATGGGGAGCTTGCCTCGCGCTGGAAGCTGGCGAGGCCGTTGGCCCCGATGCCGATCCGGGCCATGAGCACTTGCGGAAGGCCGGCCTGGAAGCCGGTTGCCATGTAGCAGGGCTGAGGGATGGTGGTCTGGATGCGGTGCGCGGGATACTCCCACCACCAGGCGAAGAAGGCGAGCACGTCGCCCGTCTTCTGGTACACCAGGGTGAGGCTGAACCATGTGGTCTGCTCGAAGACCTTGTTGGAGGCGTCGTCGCGGATGTCCCAGGTCATCTCGCCATCCCAATTCAGGTAGCCGATCGGCCCGGGATGGCTCGTTAGATCCGCGCGCAGAAGCAGGAACCGGCGAAGCTGAAACAGCGTCGCCGGGAGTTGGTCGTCGTCGATCTGTCCAGAGGACTGAAGCCCGCGCCAGGGCGTCCATTCCACGAGGTTTCCCCGCTACGTGGCAGGGGTATCCTGCCCGATTGGAGGTGACACAGATGAGTCACCAGCTTTCCCAGCGGCGTCGTCCGCGACCCCAGGGCAACCTGTTCGATGTGGCCTGGGTAAGGGTCCCCTGCATCCTCCTCGGTTGCATCGCCATCGGAGCGGCGGTTGCCCTCCTGGTCCGGCTCGTTGTGCAGTAGCGCATCCTACCCTCCGCCGAGCCGCGCATAGTCGCTGAAGTTCTGCTGCGAGGGCCCGGCGCCTTCGAGCGTGAGCGTCTGCTGCACCTGGATGGTGCCGTTAGGTTGTTGGGTCGCCCGGCCGGCATAACCTCGCTGCCTGGCGATCGACCGGGCCCGAAGACGCTCCGCCATTGAAACGGCCTCGTCTTCGGCCTTCTCGCCCCGTTTCCGCTTTCCCTCAACGCTGAGTTGATACCCGCCGGCAACTGGCCAGTACAGAGGGTTCAGGTAGTAGGCCCAGTCGTGAGTGGCCCTTCCGATCGCCTGGTACGCTTTGCCGCCGGCAACCATCACGCCGGCGGCGATCGCACCCAATCCCACGCCGAGCCCGACAGCGGCCCCCGCCCCACCGATCGCCGCGCCACCGGCTACGCCGCCGGCGGTTCCGCCGACAGCGCCTACCACGCCGGTGGTGGCTCCGCCGGCCGCAGCCCCGACTGCGGGGGCTACGGCGCCGGAGATCCCGCGACCGGCGGCGGAGGCGGCAGTGGCTTCCGCGATGCTCTTCATGTAGCCCATCTGCTTGAAGTCTCCGACCAGCGAGAGCACGGTTCCGCCGTACTCGAGAGCCTTCCCGCCCACAAGCGTGCCCCAGCCGATGGCCTCTCGCATGGGCTCCGGCAGGCCGGCAATCTCGGCGGTGACCTTCGAGATCATCTTGGTCACGTCGGTCATCGGGCCGATCATGGTCTCGCCCATCGCGGTGGCGAACTCATCCTGGGCGTCTTTCATGTTCGAGACCGCGCCCAGGTAGGTCTTGCTCTGGGCCTCCATCATGTTTGGGTATCGCTCGCCCATGCCGCGCAGGATGGCCTCGATGCCCCGGTTGGCGTCGATCCCAGAGGAACCGATGTCGGCAAGCTGCTCCTTCGTCAGGCCGAGTTCGTCCTGGAGAATCTGGTAGACGGGAATGCCGCCCTCCGCGATCTGCCGAATCTCCTCCCCACTGACCTTTCCCTTGGCCTGCATCTGCCCCAGGGCGCGGATGAGCCGGTCGATGGTCTCGGGACGTCCTCCCATCGCGGCAGCCGCATCGCCGACGTTCCTGAGCATGGGGATCACCTGCTCGCCGGTGAACCCATAGGCCAGTAGCTGCTTGGCCTGCTCCTGGAGCCCCATGAACTCGAAGGGGGTTGTGGCGGCGAACTGTCGGAGGTCCGCGAGCATCGAGGTGGCTGCATCGCCGCTGCCCAGCAGGGTCGTGAAGGCCACCTGGCTCTGCTCGAGGGTCCCGGCCATCTGCATCCAGTTGTCGGCGGTGCGGCTGAGGGCGTTCCCCCACCCCTGGATGCGAGGCACGTTCGCCAGGAGCGCGTCGAGCGCGCGGCCGCTCTTGACGAAGTCGCCGGCACCGCGCAGGTGAGCGCCCGCGGCGCGCCCGAGGTCGGCGGCTCCTTCGACCACGAACCGACTGATGATCCGGTCGAGATAGTCCACGGCTCACACCTCGTAGGTGAGCTCCACTCGTTCCCCACACTGAGGACAGATCGTATCGGTCGGATCCTTGGCCAGGAAGAGCTCCATGTCTCCGGCGAACCCGCAGGACTCGCAGGTGACAACCTGACGGTCCTGGCGATGCTCGTCCGATGGTGGAGGCGCGCCGGGCTGCGGGTCGATCATGCGGTCGCGCTCCCCATCGCGCGCATGAGCCGTTGCTGCTCCTGGCTTTCCGCGAACCTCAACTCGCGGTAGACCGCGCGCATCGCCACGATCTCGCTCATGTAGACCTCCTTGACCGCGAGGTCGTGGAGGGTCATCCCCTGCTCCATGCAGTAGGCCATGACCTCGATGGCCAGTTCGGAGCCGGCCAGTTGCTGCTCGAACCGCTGCCTCAGCTTGGAGATCGCCAGGTTGACCTCCTGGGCCGCCTCATCGAGCCGCAGGAACATCTCGTTCGGCAGCTTGGAGATCACGTCGATGAGCGGCTGCGGGCCCGCTTCGGTCTGGACCATGTGCCCCATCTTGGCGTCGATGGTGTCGCCCGGCGGCTCGCAGTCGCCCGCCAGGGAGGCGATGATCCTGAGCGCCTGGAGCCGGTGCGTGTCGAGCACGGGGCCCTCCGGCGACTGGACCATCGCCAGATGGGTCAAGCGCACGTAGACATCGCCGCGCATCTCCTGCAACAGATACTCGTTCAGCTGGTCGCCGCGCTCGATGAGCACGGTCTTCGCGAGCCGGTGACCGGCCTGTGTAACCAGGTCGGTCAGCGAGCCAGACGAGCGATCGTCCATGATGGGCTCCTCTACTCGGTCTCAGTCGGGGTCCATTCCCCGGTCCCCTGGAAGGCCAGCTTCCCGGTGGCGTGCCCCTCGGCCGCGTCGATGTCGAAGCTCTCGATGTACGCCAGCCCAGAGCCGGGCGGGATCGCGATGGTCCCCGCCTGAGGGACCTGGGCGGGGTCGCCGCCCGCCAGGGCGGCGACACAATCCGTGATGTGACTCCACAGGGCCGTGAAGTAGCTGCCGGGGCTGAAGGAGGCCCCGGAGACCGGGAGGTCGATGGTCTCCTTGAGCACCTTGTCGTCCTCTCCGATGTCGGCGGTCTCGATCACCGCGGTGAAGGCCCCGAAGGGAGTCGTCACCGCGACGGCGGCGCTTCCCTCCACCATGCTCTTGAGGGCGGCGACGAAGGCCCCATAGGTGGGGGGCGCCAGCCAGCTCTCGACGTTGAGGCTGACATCATAGCCGGTTGGGACCTGGATGCGCCAGGCGTCCTCCTGGCCAGGGCAGGTGGCGATGTCGGCCTTCATCTTGAGGCTGTACTTCTTCAGGATGAGCCCGGTGATCGAGCCGATGGAGACGCTCGGCACGAAGTCCCGCGACAGCGTTGGGATGTCGAGGCCGACATCCACGCTCCACTGTCCGCCGACGAGGAGCCGCTGCTTCCAGATGTTCGCCTGGCCCTTGACCTCTTCGACGGTCCCCTTGCCGCTGAAGCCCCAGGTGTCTCGGTAGTCGATGGGGGTCTCGGCGAAGGTGCAGACGCCGCCGGTTCCGGTAACGCGCATGGGCTGGTCTGGCATGGGAGTCCTCCGTTCTTGTGCTCTACGCTACGATCAATGCCACTTCCCGCAGGAGCTTCGTCTGGACTTGGCAGGCGTCATCGGCCTGTCCGCCGGTGCCCGCGCAGGCCGTCACGTCGATGTAGATGTTGTCCGCGGTTCCCACGTCGATTGTGTCGCCCTCCTCTGAACCCTTGGGGACGGTGACCACCTTCTGCTCCGTCGAGTTGTCGAGCTTCTTGCAGGTGAGGGTCAGCACCCAGTCGTTCTCGGCGCCGATGTCGTGGGTGACTTCGACCTCGAGTTGGGCCGGCCCCTGATTGGGGTCAAGATCCGCGCCGGCGACGAACACGGTCTGGGATTCCCCTCGCGTGATCGTGCCCAGCACCGTGACCTCAGGGAAGACGTTGGCCCGCGAGAGGTGGACCCCTCTCGCGTCGTACCAGAGCCGGTCGAAGTTGGGATGCACCTGGATCGCGCGGTCCGTCAGGCTCTGATTCAGGTCGTTGCTCTCCAGCACGTTGAGCGCATCCAGGTAGGTCCGCATCCGCAGCGCCGCCGTGTTGCCGTAAGCGGCGGTGCCGCTCCGAACCTTGGTCTGCTCGGAGAGCGCCTTCGCGGCCGCCAGGAGGGCGATCTCCTGGTCGTAGTCGTCGAGGGCGAGCACGCTGGCCAGGATGGATGCGGCGCCGGCGGACACGCTCGTTGCGCCGGTCCCATCGCCGAGGTGGAGCGCGCAGAGGGCGTACTGCGCGGCAAGGCTGTCGAGGTGCGCCTGTAGAGTCGCATCGGGCAGGTCTGACATGGGCTGGCCTCCTACTCCAGTTGCTGTGGGATGTTGACGACCTTGAAACTGTCGCCGGCGCTACCGCCGGTGATCGCGATGCTGGTCACCTGGGTGAACTGGTCATCCTCCTGGGCGGCCACCAGGTCGATGCGGGTGCCCGCGGCGACCGCGCCGGGGATGGTCCCGGTGAGCGTGCCGGGGTCCCCATCCTGGTTCTTGGCGTAGACGGTCACCTCGATCGCCGGCGGGTGAGTCCCGGCCAGGGTCTTCAGGCAGAGGTCGTGGGCCAGTTCGAGGGTCGTTCCGGCGAAGAAGTCCCCGTTGCCCGGTCTCGTGATTACGAAGCGGGCCAGCTCACACTCGACGGTGCTCTTCGTGGCGCCAGTCAGCAGCACCTCGACCTCGAGTTGGCAGGAGTTCTCGTAGCGGTCATCCTGCACGCCGCCAACCTCGGAAGCGCCCGTGAAGCTCGTGATCTGAAGGCCGAGCGGAACGAGCTCCTGCCGATGCTCAGCGATCACCTTGCCCACGGCGCTGCTCAGGTCGTCGCAGGCGATCTCGCGGCCGGTGTTGCCGTCCGTGAGCGCGGAGAGCCCGAACTGCATCCGCTGTATCTGCCCGTAGCGGTTGTACTGCGCGATGTTGAGGGTCGTCAGCTTGCTCTCTTCCCCGCTCCTCGAGAGCACGAGGAAGGGGCTGGGGAACTGGTCTCCCGGCCGAAGGGCGGGCAGGGCTCTGGCCGTGCAAACTGCAACCTCGCCGGCTCCCAGCCGCCGCCATTGCGCGCGGTACGGACCGTCAGGGTCGTTGAGGTGGTGCTTCAGCCACGCGATCAGGATACGCTTCGCGTCGGTCACGTAGCGGTGCTGGTTCAGGACGTCCGAAGCGAAGTCGCTCATCAGTGGCCCACCCTGCACAGGAGTTCCGTGTAGAGCCTGGCGTGCGCCGTCACCTGCGTCACCCGGAAGTGCCGGGTCTCGTCCGGGAACCCGGTCCTGAGGATGTCGCCCGGGTTGATCGCGACCTCCGGGTAGCAGTAGACCGCCTTGCTTCCGCCCACGATCGCCTGGGTCGCCTCCAGCGAGAGCTCCTTGGGCGGCTCCAGCGAGACGCGGATCTTACCGCGGTCGGTGAAGAGGTGGGGGTCCTCGATCCACGCCACCCAGTCCTCGCCCTGGTAGTCTTGGTCCAGGTAGGCTGAGGCGATGGTGGTGTTCGGCGCGCTCTCGTCGCCGGTATGGGCGAACCAGTCGGCGTCGGTGCCGAAGGTCGCCATGTGGTCGTCGAGCACCTGGCGGAGCATGGTCAGCGCCTGTTCGTGAACGCCTCCCCTACGCCTTAGCGGCAAGATGGAGCCCCCCTCTCACCAGGTCGGCCCAGGTCTCAGTCTCGGCCCGGCCCCGCGGCATCATCGGAAGCCGAGCATTGAGCAGGGCCCGGGCGACCTGCTTGGCCCCCGTGGAGAGGTGCTGGAACAGGGCCGGCAGGTCCTCGTCATCCCAGATGATGTCGGTGCCTTGCGCCGTCAGGTCCATCAGGTCACCCCGAGGCGTGAATGCGGACCATCATGTTCGTGAACTGCTCCCGGATGTAGGGCACACCCTTCTGGATCGCCTCGGTGCGCCAGTCCCGCTTCGGGAAGGGGCCGAAGTGCTTGCTGCGATGGGCCCACCCTTCCTTGAGGCCCTTGCGCCAGCCCTCGCTGTCGAACGGCTGTGGCCGGGTGTGTCCGGGATCGACCCAGGCGTACCACATCTTGCCCCGCTTCGCCGTTGGGACCGATCTCCCGGGGTGCCCCCGTATGATGATCCAGCCGTAGTAGAACCCGTCGCTGCTCGCGTCGTTGATGAACTCGATGACCCCGGGAGACCGTTCCACAAAGAGCTCGTGGCGCTGAAGGTTGCCGGTGCGGAACCGACGCGCGGCGCCGTACACCATCCGCAGCAGGACGGAGCGGTCGAGCAGATAGAGCCGATGGATGGCGTCCCGGAAGGTGGGAGCCGGCTGGCTGAGCAGGAGCATCTGCCGTCGCTCCCATATGGCCATCAACTCGTCGTCCGGGATGGTGCGGGTTGGCATGGATCACTTGGGCTTCCCCCTCGGCGGCTTCGCCGCGGGCGTGATTCGCATGTAGGTCTCCAGGTCCGCGCCATCCTCAACGAAGCGGCTTCCGGCGGAAGCCCCCATGCTGGGCGTTGTGCCGCCCGGGGGCGATGCCTCCATGGGGCCCGGCTCAGGGATCGGTTCGCCGGCGCGCGTCGTCTTGGGGTCCGGCATCTCAGTCAAGCTCCTCGTATTCGAGCAGTAGGCATTGCCCTGGCCCGCCGTCGTCATCGTAGGCTGCGACTCGCTCCGATGATACCAGCCTCAGGCGCGTTCCCCGCAGGAGGACAACCTCACCCTCGGTCGAGCGCGCGGTGATGTCGGCTGCAGTTCGACAGCGGATTGTGAGGAGGGCCATGTTTCTGCCCGAGGTGAAGCGAAGGGCCGTGTCTCGGCTGGTAGAGGCCGAGGTCACCGCGTTGCATGTGAGTTCGCCGGCCTCAAGAGCAGTCATCTGCTCGTCAGAGAGATCGGCAAGCCCGCGGTACACGGTACCCTGAAACTGTGGAGCCCGGGCCAGTGCGCCCTCGATGCTGTCGCTGTAGTCAATCGCGAACTGGCCGCCACTCCCGGGATCTCCGGTCGCTTGATAGGCCCTGATGTTCCGGTAGTAGCTCCCAAGCCATGCCTGGAAGGCGTTGTCCTCATCCTGGGTGAGACTGTCATTCCATGCCTTGGCGGATGCCTCGTCCCAGGCTGGCCGCGCGGGGAGGGGGCTTGGATGAGCGGCAGGGGCGGGTTTGGGCTCGGTGGCCGGTTCTGGCACTGTCGTCGTGCCCCCTGGCGCGATCGGTGAAGCGCCGGCCGGCCGAACGAGCGGGATGGCGTCCAGCATCAGATCGGCCACCTGCTGGCAGAGCCAACACGCGCTCGGCGCCGGGTTGAGGAACAGGTGGTAGCGGCCGTCCGTGCCCAGCACGCAGTCGGTCCCGCACAGGCAGTTCGGATGCACCGGGGGGCCCCGGAAGGTGAGCCCCTGGGCGTCAGCCACCGCATCCATCGCCTCTGAGTTGGCCCCCAGGGTCTCCCGGAAGACGGTGTTGCGCGCCACGTTGTCCGCGTAGGCGGCCTCCGTGCGGATGAGCCGCAGGAACTCGTAGCTGCGGTACATCGGCAGGTAGTCTCGCAGCAGCCAGTCCGAGGCCGCGATCGGGTTGACGCCGCCCTGGGCAACGCGCGCCATGAGCGCGCGGATCTGCTCCCAGGCCGGCTGGAGTCGAGGCCGGTTGGCCGGCGCCACCTTGTCGAGCCCCTCGTCCCAGATCGCCAGGCACCGGCTCTCCAGGAGCTTCCATTCCTCGAGGCTCAGCCGCCCCTGGTCCAGGAGCCGGAGGCACTCGTCGAGCGTGCTGCCGTAGGAGAGCGTGTGGGTGACCATTGAGGCCATGACGGCGGTCGCGCGCACGTCCGGCAGGTTCTGCAGCACCCACTCATCGGTGATCTCGGGGACGGCTTCGGCCCCTGCCTGGACCCAGGAAGCTGCGAGCACGCGAGACCTGAGCTCGTGCAGGCGTCGCGCGCTGTGGTCGATGACGTTATGGCATCCGCAGGGGCAGGCGCTCATCAGGTCCCCGTGAGTGCTCTGGTTCGTCGTCCGGTGAAGTCGATGTAGCCCTGAAGGAGGCGCTCGGCCTCGCGGTAGATGAGATCGGCCGCGGCGCCCTGGTCCTTCTCGGTGGCCAGCGTGTAGGACAGGCTGAAGGCGCTGGCGCTCTTGATCTGCTGTTCCGTGGGGTTCGGCACCAACCCACTGCCGATTCCCCTGGTCGTCGCCACCAGGCAGATCGCGTCCTTGATGCGCTGCGGAACCTGTGCCGCGTGTCCCCAGGTCCCCTTGACCACCAGGTTGCCAAGGGTCGTCGTCGGCCGCACCCAGACCCCGCTGTTCTTGCGCAGACGCTCCTTGGGGCTTCCGTTGAGCGGAAGCGCCTGGTAGGCGGTGATTGCCGACCCGTTGAGTTTCACCTCGTTGATCGCCAGGGCATCCGGTATCTCGATCTCTTGCAGCCCGTTGCCGTTGAAGTACCGTTCGAGCTCTGCCTGGACCTCGAACTCCCGATCGGTCTTGGCCGTGACCCACTCCTCGGCCATCAGGAGCGCGTCGTGCTGTTCGGTGGCGTCCCAACCGTCGTACCCCTCGATGCCCGCGGCGTCCAGGTATGCGGTGAGGTCGTTCGCGGCCAGGATCATCTCGTTCACCTCTGAACCCGAAGAGGGCCGGCGGCCTAAGCCAACCGGCCCCCTTCACGGGCCCTGCGTCGCGGCGCTCAGGCGGCCGCAACCTCGTCGAAGAGGAAGGTGGCCGACGCGAACTCGGTCGTGCCATCCTCCGCGACCTGCACGAGCACGATCTCGTCATCCGCCTCGACCTCCAGCCCCAGGTCGTCCACCTCGTCGCGGGTGTCTCCGCCGGTCCAGGTGAAGCTCGCGGCGGTCCCCTTGGTCCGGTTGAGCAGCAGGAACACGCTGTCGCCGGCCACTCCGCTGGCGGTCTGGGCGGTCATCTGGACCCGGTCGATCACGCCACCGTAGCGCAGGCGCAGACCCTCGCCGGCCGTCAGCCGGTAGATCCAGCCCTGCGTCGCCAGCGGCTGGGTCGTGTAGACCGTGACGGCGGATACACGCCACCGGATGGCGTACCCGGCCTGGCCGTTGATGGTCGTTGTGGCCCAGTCGGCCGGCGGGTCGAAGCTCATCATGTAGGTGCTCGCCCCCGCCGTGAACCCGGAGGAGTTGTCCTTCAGGGTCAACGCGCCCCAGGTGTTCCCGGCCTTGCTGTACTCGGGCGTGATGGTGATGGTGCCCTGCAGCGCCTGCGAGACCGTGAGCTTCACCTTGCAGAACTTGGCGGTGTCCACGATGTAGCAGGCATCGTTGGGCACCAGAATGCCTGTGTAGGCCGGCAGGAGGGCCACGTCGCCGGCGTCGGCATCGGTGAAGTCGGTCGTGTCGTCCGTCCATCCGGCATCGGCGGAAGCCACCACAACGTAGCTGCGGCTGCCGAGCGGCGGGGTCGTCACGGCGGTGTAGGCCGACACGCGGGCCCTGATCCAGTAGCCGCTCTGGCCGTCCACCGTGTCGAGCGCGATGTCGCCGGGCAGATCGAAGCTGACCTTCTTCCAGCCCGTGGTCGCCGTGAACCCGGTGGTGCCGTCCGTGACGTTCTGGAGCGCGCCCCAGACCCCATTGCCCTTGCTGTACTCCCAGGTGATCGTCCACGTCCCCACCCCCTGGGTTCCGATGAGGAGCCACAGCGCCGTGGGCTTCTTCGTCCCGTCCGGGGATGACCAGTAGTAGGCGTCATCCTCGGCCGGCACGGTGGGCAGGAGGGTCATGTCGTTGGCGGTGGCGTTGCCGGCGGCCGTCGTCTCCCAGGTGTAGGCCCCACCGTCGTCCGCGCAGGCCAACGGCGCCAGGCCGTGGGTCTGGAGGAAGAACTTGGTCGGGTTGGCCGCCGTCAGCTTGCCGAACAGCACGCCGTCGCTGCTCACGCCAGCGTCGTGCCCCAGGTTGCCGGAGACGAAGAGGGAGATCGGACCCTGAATCGCGGACATCTGGGCGAGCAACTCCGCGAAGTCCTCGATCGACGCCTCCATCGGACTGACCGCGGCCTGCAACTCCTTGATCGCCGCCAGGGGCTCGACGCGGCCGCCGGCCCCGCTCGGGAAGCCGCGCCAGACGGGACCCGACCGCCTGGCTCGCGCCACCATCGCATCTGTGATCTCGTGGGTATAGCTCATCGCACCGTTCCTTTCGGTTCGTCAGGGGCCCCGCCCGGCTGCGTGGGCGAGGCCCCTGGCCTGTAGAGCCCGGGGGCTCTGGCACGCCCCTTAGGCGGCCGCGAAGTTGACCACCAGGAAGTGCGACTTCTCGACGCGCACCTCCATCGACAGCTCGCCCACCATGCCCGCCTGCTCGCCGTCGATGAGCTCGGGCAGCTTCTTGGTGGCGAAGTTGCGCAGGAAGGCCAGCTTGACGTTGTCCTCGCAGACGCCCAGGATGACGTTGTTGGCCTCCGTCCCGCTGTCGTAGGGGATGGACGGATGGACGAACAGGTCGGCCACACCGTACTGATGCTGGTAGCGACCGACCCGCTGCCCGGCCTTGATCGCAACGTCGGCGTCCGAGAGGTCCACGTTGAACCGCACCTTGTCGGTGAAGTCCGCGAAGGCCTGGGCCGTCTCCATGCTCATGTAGAGCGCGTTGGGGGCGTACCGGCCCTTCGTGGCGTTCCAGACCTTCACGAACCCCGCCTTGATGTCATCCTCCGAGAGCGCGTCGCCGCCGGCGTCCTCCTGGCAGGTCTGAATGAACCCGTCCCAGGTGCCGAGCGCGCCGGCGAGGCCGAGGAAGGTGCGAGGGTCCGTCTCCGACTCCACGCCCTCGATCACCTGCTTGTCGATGTCCTTCAAAATGCCACGGTACTCCTGGTCCAACTGGTCGTTGAGCAGATCGACCAGGTCGGGACCGAGGCGCCCCAGGCGTGCCTCCTCGGCTTCGGAGGCGGTGAGGGTGATCTTGCCCGCGAAGATCTGGCAAGTGTTCGTGAGCTTGGTGGGCAGCACGGCCGAGGGCTCGCTCAGATCGGCCCACGCGAAGCCCTCATCCTGGGCGTTGGCGGCAGCGTTGCGGATGACGCGCTCCCGCCAGTAGTGGGTGACGCCCTTCGCCCTGGCCGTGGCCAGGCGCGCCGTGAAGTGGGTGGCGTAGTCACCGTATGTCGTGGTGATCTCGTCCCACGTGAGATCACGCTGACTGGTGACTGTGGTCGAACTGATCGCCGCCTGCAGATGGGAGCTCCGCCGCTGAACGATCTCTCGGACAAGTGCCCCCAGGGTGGTTGGGATCATGTCGGTTACCTCGCTCGCATGGTGTGTCGCCCACGCGGTAACTTCGGTGTCTACGTCTGCGGCTGCGGCGGAAGGCCGAGGCGGTTCATTACGACCTCGCGCGCCCTCGCGCGCCCGGCCTCACGGGCGGCCCGGTTCCCCTCCTTGGCCTCGATCTCCTCGAGCGAGGGCGGCACCTGGGGCTCGATGGCCGGAGGGGTCGGAAGCGTGCGGGTCTCGCTGGTCACCACGCCGGAGGGGGCGGGCGCCGGAGCCGCCGGTGCGTCCGAACCCGCGGGGTCCAGACCCAGATGCGCTCGGACCTCCTGCAGATCCGCGGCCAGGGGGCCGACGACCTCGGCGATCTCGGCCCTGAGGGCCTGAAGGTCGCGGCGGACCAGGTCGGTGACGGCCTGGAGCGCCTCCTCGCTGCCTGTGTCACCTGGAGCCGGAGCCGGGGCCGGAGCGGGCTCGGCCGCGGCCGGGGCGGGCGGCTCAGCCGGTGGCGCTGGCTCGGGGTTGGGTGTCGTTGGCGACGTTGCCGGATTCGGCTCTTCCGATGATGGGGGCTGGGTAGCCGGAGGAGGGGCGGGCTCGCCCATGTTGGCGCGAAGCTCGGCCCTCTCCTCGTCGGACAGGCCAGCCAAGAACTCGGTCACACGGCTCATGGTTGCACCTCCGGTGCTGGGGGTCTCGGCCCGTCCGAAGAAGGCGGACCAGGCGGCATCTGACCGCAGTTCCGAGCCGTCCAGCACTTCCTGGGCCACCGCTTCACCGAAGGCTTCCAGGATGGCGGCCATCTCGGCCTCCAACCCGGCTTCGCCGGTCTCTCGGTGGCGCCAGGCTGCGGACTGGAGCGCCTCGGCCAGGGTCTCGATGAGACTGTCGAACGTGCGCATGGGCATCCTGCGCTTGAGCAGGTCGGAGAACAACTCGGCGCCCGTGAGGTCGCCGGACTCCGCATAGGGCTGCAGGGGGACGCTGCGATCGGTGCTCGGCATGGGTGTACCCTCCGTGGGGGGCTGAGAGGGGTCACCCCTCCTCAGCGAGATGCGGAAACGTGAACGCCGGGCCTGCAGTGGGTCCACGCCGTCGAAGAGGCTCTGTAGGGCGATACCCAGGAGTCCGAAGTTGGCATCCGGGTTCGCGCCCATCATCTCAAAGATGAGCGCCACATGATCGGCGCGCGCGTTCGGCCCGACGAGAGCGCAGACATCCCGTTGGGCCAGGTCGCTGCGGATGCGGCGGCGGTACACGTGGAGCATCCCCAGGCTGGCGGCCAGGGGCCGGCCGGCCGTTACGTCGCTCACCAGGGCCTGGAAGTAGGGATGGTCCTCCCGGAGCCGATGCCGATAGACCAGGGCGTGCTCGGGTCGCGAGACCTGGACCTTCTCGCGGATCTCGCTCCAGGAGTAGAGGTCCCACTGGTCCGCGGGGATGGTTGCCGTCGCCCATCCGATCGGGAACGGGTGCGTCCTGTCGTGCGTCAGCCGGAGCATGGTGCAGCCGAGGGAGGCGGCCTCGGTGAAGGTCTGGGCGCGTTCGCCGATGGCTGCCTGTGCCCTGAAGAGCGGGATGATCTCGGGAGACACGTAGGTCCCGTAGGCGTCGAGCGTGGCGCTCCCGCAGAGCATCTCCAACCGGGGGTAGCCCTGGTCCAGGATTGCCTGCACGTAGCCCACGCGGCCCATGTTCACCTCGAGGAGCGGGGCTTCCGAGGCGTTCACCCAGGAGCCGTTGGAGAGCCGGTACTGCTGCTCGAAGGCGCTCCATGCGGCATCGGAGGCCGCCGTCTCCGGGGTCCCCGTACCCAGCAGCAGGTTGAAATGAGCCTGCCAGAACTGGGCCCCGTCCAGGGAGAGAGGGGCTCCCCTGCGCAGCCTCACGTTGGCCGGAACATCCTGCATCGAGCTCCACATGGTCAGTCCTCCTGACCGTTGCCGCCGAGGAACGTCTCGTGGCGCCCCGCCTGGCAAAGCACCATTTCGGCCATGTCCGTCAGTTGGTTCAGGGCGCTCTCTCCGCGCGATCGCCATTCCTGGGCGCCCCGGAAGGCGCGCCGCACGTCGTCGGGCGTCGTCGCTGCCCTGAGAGATCGCCTGATCGCGCTCTGAGTGGCGCCAGGGATGGCTTGGCTCGCGAACGTGCCGAGCCCCTTGCCCTGGCGAAGACGCCGGAGCGCCTTCCTCTCCCAGAGCTCCAGGTCGGCCTGGGCTGCCGCATCGAGCGGCTCGTCGGCGCCCGCTCGCTCAGAAGCATCGGCGGGTGTCTCGATGTCCTCCTGCTCGGGCGCGTCCTCCGGGTCGGTCATCCCCTCCTCGCTCGCCTCAGCAGCGGGCAGGGGTTTCTCGCTGAAGGTGATCTTGTAGGCTGCCTCGGGATCGGCGGCCGCCGGATCGTAGGTGACCAGTAAGCCGGTGGCCGTGACCATGTAGAGGCAGTTCCCCAGCCGGGAGTCCACCTCGTCCTGGCCGAGCAGAGCGCGGGCCTGGTTCGTAGTCAGCACGTTCGGCCCGGCATTGCGGATCAACTGAGAGAGCTTGAGCCGGTCCTCCTCCTCAGGAAGCCAGTCCTGCTCGATCTCTCCGCAGCCGATGTCCTCGAGACACAGGTCGATGAAGTCCTTGATGAAGAGCATGGTCGGGACCAGGCCCCATCGGGTCGCAGCCTTGATCTGGTCCTCCTGGCTCTCCTTGTAGACCTGGCCGGCGAACCCGATGGTCGTGGCGTTGAACCCGAAGAGCGCGGCCGTCAGGTGGATGGCCCGCATCTGCAGGTCGTCCCATTCCATGTCGTCGCGCCGGCGCGTCGGCTCGAACTGGGGCCCCGCCGGAGTCCAGGATGACTTGTGTCTGGCCTTCGGGTCCAGCTTGGGCCTCGTGTTGACAAACTGCGTGAACTTGATGATCTGGTCCACGGTCCAGGAGTCGGGGGTGCGCCAGGTGCCCTCGGTTGTGTCGCCTTCGGTGAAGAAGCTCAGGTTCCAGTCTTCGGAGAAGAGCCAGGCCATGACCTGGCTGACCAGAGCCTCGCAGGCCGGGAACCCCCAGACGGTCTTCTTCCGGGGTCGCATCCTGAAGTAGTAGAGCTCCTCGGCCGTATAGCCCGGGCGACCGTTGACCTGGACGCGCCGGCCGTTGATCCACTGCTCGAAGGCGATCTCGGGCGGCCGTGGCACCCATCCGTTGGCGTCTCGCTTCGGGATGACCCCCAGCCCGGAGAGCATTCGGTGACCTGTGATGTTGCCGGCGCCATCCCGCTCCACCCAGATCGGCAGCGCGTCGATCGCCAGGGCGTCCCAGATGGCTTCCAGCAGGAACTCGCGCCAGGGGACACCCGGACCGCCCAGGCCGCCGCGGCGGGTCACGTACTCCTTAGCTCGTGCTATCTGCGCCTCGATCTCGGGTGCTTCGGCCTTGTCAGGGTCCTTGGCCTTGAAGCTGAAGCGGAGCGAGGAGAGTTGCTCTTGCCGCTTCGCGATGCAGATGGTCGCCGGCGAGTAGACCTCCGCCACCCACTCGAGGAAGGAGAGTGCTGCGAGCCGGCCATCGCCGGTGGCTTCCGACCTGAGCCCGAGCACGCCGCTGTCGGGGGTTGAGCTGTCGTTGTTCTCCGCAGGCGCATTCCACCAGTCGCGCCCTTGGTTGTGGGGTTGCTGTCCGCGCAAAGCCTGCCAGGCTGCGCCAAGGCGGCTTCCGAGTGTGGGCTGACGCGCTCTTTTCTTCCGCATCAGATGCCTGCCCGGCGGATACCGATGTGGCGTCGCGCGCAGAATAGCCCCCAGGTGAACGTTTGTCAAGCCTTGTGGGCCATTCTCTGGGCATCCCCTGATACTGTGTTTTCGCCAGTCGCCCCGCACACTCCTTCTACGCCCCTTGGGCATCTGTTTTGCCGACCCCGCGGGGTCCGATCTGTTCGCGCTGAGCCATACCGCCAAAATCGTCCCGTTATGCAGACCGTAGGGGGACCTGCGTGCTTGCACGCTGAGGTCCCGCAGATCGACCCTACGCCCCGTTCAGCCCGAATGTGGGTAGGAGTGGTGCAGGGTCCGGGGGGTGCTTATATCATAAGCAGGCTTGGGACGGGTGCAGGAGTGCTGTACGTTTCCTCGGTGCGATTCCTCACCAGAATCCAACCGAGGAAATCAACCGAGAAAATCCACGAGAAAATCAACCGCCCTCGTCCTCACGCCGCCGCTGCTCGTACTGCTCCCACTGCTGCCAGAGGTCCGGCCGTTCCCAGGCGGGGACGCCCTCCCCGAGCCTGCACGCGACGCAGTAGTACAGGTGGGCGTGGCGCAGGTGATCGGCCGCGGTCTCTTTCCATACGGCGCGCGGGTTGCCGTGTTGGTCCTTCTCCATCGCACGCTTCGAGGCCGTGAGGTGAGCCTTGAGCACCTGCTCGGTCTCGTAGCCGAGCGTCGGGAAGACATCCCCGCCGCTCTTCCCGAGCATGATGCGGTCTCTGGTCCAGTCGAGCCCGGCAGTCCGGTGGATGCGAACGCGGGGCTCGTCGTGAACGCGCTCGAAGCACTCCTCCGCAGGCAGGGTGGTGAGGGAGTAGTCGGCCATGACCACCCGGCCGGGGAACCTGGCCACCAGGTCCTGCACCGGCCTGGCGTCGGGCTGGGCGTCGGCGACCAGCCGCATGATCTTGAGCGTCTCCATCGCCGAGGCCACTTGGTTCCAGTCGTCGAACCGCTCGACGCAGACCAGCTTGCCCTGGCCATCGCCGGCCATGAAGTCCAGCTTCTTCCCCTGGTCCAGGCCGGCGTAGAGCGTGCCATCGGACACCAGGGTGCTCTGCCATGCGCCGAAGGCGATCATGTCCGCCGTGAGCTCGTTCTCCCCCGACACCTCGGGTAGCCCGATCCCCCCCTGCACGACGAGCTCGGGGAATTCGGCCTTGCGGTACTCCTTCGCGAGGGTGGCCGCGTCGGCGTTGGGCGGCATGATGCCGGTCACATGATAGCCGGCATGGTCCGAGTTGCTGGGCTCCTGGGCCTCCCAGTACCCGTTGTGAACCCACTCGCGCTCCACCTCGGCCTGGCAGTAGCAGCACCGGAACACGCCCTCGTCGGGGTCCAGATGCTGCTGCCAGGGGGTGCTCTTGTCCATCGGCGCGAAGACCTGGCGCCGGCCGCAGGCCCCGCAACTCCAGATCCACTCGTGCTGGTTCGTCGTCTCCCAAGCGGCCGAGACGCCATACCCAGGGATGGTGGGGGTGGAGAACAGGAAGCACCTGCGGTCGTCGCTGTTGCGCGTCCGGTCCTGGTAGAGTTGGAGCGTATCCGGCTGGGACCTGTCGAGCTCGTCGTGGATCAAGTAGTCACAGGGGATCGACAGGGCCACCACTTCGGACTTGGTGCCCCGGAAGTAGATCGTGCTCCCGTTGAGGAACTGCTTGACCCCCACCTGGTCGAGGTCGCCCATGTGCCGGCGGAGGTGCCGGCTCGTAGTGAGCATGGTCTTGACGCGGGCCGCGCTGAAGGCCCGCACGTCGCTGTCAGTGGGGAACGTCCAGATCGCGGTCCGGGGTCTGCCCCGCAGGGGGAACACCAGCTTCTGGACCGTCTTCGCGAACCAGGTGACCGTCTTCCCGCTCTGCGCGCAGGCCACCGCCGTCTGGTTCGGGGTCGGGTCGTAGAGCGGCTGGAGCAGGTAAGGGCGGCTCACGAAGTCCAGGTGCTCCTTCCGCTCCGTCCTTAGCATCGAGAGAGCGAAGCAGCCCGGATCGCTCGGGGCCCTCTGGAGGAGCCGCGTTTGCCCCCTGGCCGCCTCGTGTAAGTAGGAACGCCGCGTTGCTGAGTACGCTGGCGAGTTCATCATCGCTGACCTGGCGCTCCAGAAGGTCTTCGAGCGCGTCGCTTACCGGGCCGGTTAGCTCGGCGCGCTCCGTGGCCTCGCCCATGATGAGCCGCTGGGCCTTGATGATCTCAATGACTGCCCGGGCTGCGCCTTCGAGGCTCACGACGCGGAGGGGCGCCCTACCGTCTTCCCCTCCCTGAATGGCAGCGACCAGTTCCGCCTTGGTTCGCTGTAGAATGTCGATGTCCTCGCGGAGCTTGGCAACCACCTCGCGAGCGAGCTCTCGCTGGAGCCTTTCTCGTGCTGCCCTCGTTGCCTGGTCGTGGAACGCCCGGCGCCGCTCCTCCCAGTCCTCCCGAGCAGCGTGGTCTTTCATCGTCGCGTAGACCAACCCTTCGGCCTCCGCGAACTGCTGTTGGGTCATCGTTTCGGGGGATCGCTCAAACTTGAGGGCAACGGCGCGCCAGTCGGTGCGCCTGATGGGGCTTGCTGTCGCGTCCGTTTCGTCACCCATCTGGCGGCCCTTCCGGCGGACCATCCGGCACCGCAGCGGAGTCCAGGTGGGCGTTCACGATCTCGACCATGCGGGAGACCATCATGCCCAGATGGCGGATGTCCTCCTGCCGTCCGAGCCTCTTGCACGCGGCCGTGAAGCTCTCGAACACCTCCTCCGGCACGACGCCCACCTGCTCGGCTTCGTGCGGGATGCGATCGACGAGGCGGTCCCATTCGTGCTTCTGATGTGGGAGGAACACCAGGGCGACGGTATGCCAGCGGAACCCAAGAGTCAGGTCGCGCACGTCGATCTGACCCTTCTGAAGGGGGATGTTGAGCCTGGCGGGGTCCAGGAAGGTCTCCAGCCGAGCGTTCACGTCGGCGATGCCCAGGTACATCCTCCGGAGCGTGTCGGGGTCATCTTGGCCCTCGATGGCGTTGTGAGCGAGTTGCTTGCCGCGGATCTGATCCGGGGTCAGCTCCCGCATGTCCGCGAGAATGGCGATCTCCTGAAGGCCCGCCATTCGAGCGGCCCGGGCGCGATGGTGGCCGCTCACGATCTCGAAGGCCCCTTCTCCCTCATCCCGATCCCGGGCGACGCAGTAAGGCAGCCCCTCCAGGTGCTTCTCGCGCTCCACGGTCGCCGCCAGGTGCTGGAGCATCTCCGGCGCCATGACGCGGGCGTTCATGTCCTGCTCCCGTAGGCCGGTCAGCGGGACCATCCAGACCTGGAGGGCGTCGTCTATCTGGCCGATGAGCCTACCCGGTAGCATCGGCGTCTGCCTCCTGAGGGCTGCGGGCATCCTCGAGTCTGAGCCACTCGCGAAAGGCCGCCTTCAGCGTCTTGGGCTGCCATTCCTGGCGGTAGATGATCCGCCAACTCCCGTCGTGCTGCGCCTCGCGTTTCTCAACGCGCATGATGCCCCGGTAGACCATCGTACTCGAGTGGCGGCTGAACCAGGTTGTCTCGACGCCCTTCTGCCCCGAGATGCCCAGGTTGAGCGCAGCGTTCGCGACCCAGTAGAACTCCTCGGTCACCATCAGGCGGATGAACAGCCGGTTGAGGTGCCGGCGGGAGGGCGGGCTCATCGCGAACTGAAGCCAGAGATACTCCCCCGGCCCCATGCCGCCGATGTCACCACGACCCATGAAGGTGCTGTAGAGACCGGCGATCGCGAACAGCTTCCCATCGACCAGGGCTGCGACGTATCCCTGGGCGCTGGTGGTGCCGAGGTTGTGGGCCCAGAGGTCGCGGTAGTACATCGCCTGTTCGCGGCTCACGGCGATGAAGCTCACCCGGCTGCCCCTGGTGAGCGGGTCCTCGTCGGTCAGGATCGGTGCAGCCACCGCCTTGATCTCGGTGAGTCCGATGGCCTGGCAGCCGATGGCGTGCAGGGACTTGGCTTCCTCGGGGCGGTTCGTCCATAGGTAGTCAACCCTGGTCGGGTCCATCTGGCACGCGAAGAGCCCGCCGGCCGCCGCCGCCTCGGGGATTGCTCGACTCGTGAACACGATCGCCAGGCCGGGGAACTCCATGATGCGGTCGGTGAGCCGGCCGACGTCCTCGGGCCGGAACTCGGCGATCTGGGGGTCGTTCCATGTGACCCGGCCCTTGTAGTCGAACATGACGCCGTACCCGCCGCCGTAGATCGGTGGGTCGGTGTAGAGCAGCGTCTGCGCGTCAGCCTGGCCGGGTATCTCATCCCAGATGTCCGACACGGCGTACTCCATGCCCCGGCAGGCCCCCGCGAGGGTTTCGATCCGCTGGCGCCACTCCATCAGGTAGTCATCTCGCCGGAGCTCGAAGTCGCGCAGTAGCTGGCGATGGTAGTAGCTGCCGGCGTCCTTGCGCGCCGCCCAGGCGCAGGCGTAAAGCGCCGCGGCGGCATGGTTGATCCCGCCGTCCCAGCAGGACTCCAGGCAGTCCAACTCAGGCATGTCGTGGAGCTCGATCTTGAGGGCGCGCAGGTCCCGGCCGGCCGCGTACTCCCCCAGGATGGTGGAGAAGAGCGATATGTCGGAGGCCCTGATCGCGGAGGGGTTCCAGCCTTGCTTGACGGCAAGCCACGGGATGGTGAGTCGCCCGACGCAGGGGTTCAGCAGGCGCGTGTAGCGCGCCCGGGCGGCCTTGAGCAGCGGGGCCAGGTACTCTCGGAACGGCCTGGGAGTGACGCCCAGGAACAGAGCGATGTAGCTGGGTGATCCGGCTACCGGCATCTGGTCGCCCCCGGCCCGGAAGCTGTTGGAGCGAGCCCCGTGGTCTCGAACCCGGCCCCCCGGTTGGAGCCGGGGGGAGCGCCTGCTGGCTCGCTCGCTTTTCCTCTACGGTGTAATCGTAGCGGGTTCCGGGGGGAGTGTCAAGCCCAACTCCTGATTGGTCGGCCCTGAGACCAGTTCGACCTCCAGGGCATCGTAGTCTTTCTGCCAGTCGTAGACGTCCCAGGGGAAGTCGTCGGCGTCCCGGAGGTGCTCACGGATCAAGGCCTGGGCCTCCTGCGCGTTCCGGGCGCTGTCCGGGAGAAGGGTCACCAGGCAGTGGAGCATCGCCGGCACCTTCAAGCGGTAGACGAAGGGCGTCGGTCGTCGTCGTGGTATGGTGGTCACCTCTCAGTCCGGTCATGTAGGAGAGCGAGCGGCCCATCCGCTGGCACTTGGCGACCAGTTCGGCAAGGGGTCCTGCCCGGGCGTGTTCCCATGTTCGCGGATGGACCCATAGGCTCTCGTTGCGCCAGCCTGCTCCATCCTCACCGTCATCCCGGTGGGCTGTATGGCGATCGCGGGGAGTGGCGCAGTCGGGCCGCCTGAAGTCGAGCCTGGTCCAGCCGGCGTCCTCGAGCGGAGCATAGATCGGGTGAACGACTCCGCTCACGAGGAAGTGGCCCGGCAGTTCGAGGAGGGCGCGCACGAGTCGATCATGCCCGAAGAGGGTCGTCTCTCTCACATAGAGCCTGGTATCTCGCCGGCTGGAGTGCAGGTAAGGGGGGTCCACGTAGCAGAAGCTCGTTGGCCGGCAGAACTCTCCCATGCACTCCAGGGCGTCCTTGTCCTCGATCTGGGCTCCCTGGAGCCTGCCGGCGACGGCCGCCAGGGAGCGAATGCGAGAGGCGAGCCGCCTCGGTGGCCCAGCGCGGCCGGCCTGCTTCATCCGGGACCAGCCGCGCCCGAAGGTCCCGGAGGTGCTCTGCGAGGCCACGACCCACCACATCCAGGCCCGTCGAACTGGGTCGTCCTCGTGGCGGTAGGCTCGGCGGCACTCCTCATAGAGGCTGCGCGACACGAGGGTGAGCTCCGCAAGTAGCAGGAACTCCGGCAGGCGATCCCGCAGGACCCGGAAGAAGTTGGCGATGTCTCGGTCGATGTCGTTGAGGGTCTCCAGCCGGGAAGGCTCCTTGCGGAAGAAGAGGGCGCCCGAGCCGAAGAAGGGCTCGACGTACTCCTCGTGGGGCGGTATCAGGGGCAGGAGCAGGAAGGTCATCATCTGCTTGCCGCCGGCCCAGGAGAAGGGCAGTGTGGGGCGCCCGTTCATCGCGCAGGGTCCTCCGGAAGCGCCATGCTACGCAGGGCGCAGGCCGACTTGAACAGGCCGAGGGCCTCGAGCCGCTCGGCGTTGAGAAGCACGGCGGCAACGGAGTGCATTGTGCTCATCGGTTTCGGGTCACCGAAAGCGGCCGCGCGGATGCCGCAGGTCACCGCCCTGGACAGGATCAGATCGAGGTCGCCTTTCCCGCATGGGAGTCGGGCCCCCTCAGCGTAGATCCAGCGCCTGAGCTCGCGTAGAGGTCCTCGGCAGTCGTTGCCCGTGAGGGTCGATAGCCGGCACGCCATCGATTCAAACCGCACCGCGCTCTCTATGCAGTCGGCCAGGAAAGCGCCCGAGATCGCGCCGGCGGCGGTGAGTGGGTCGATCGGTGGTCTCACTGGGCGAGCTCCAGTTCCCAGCCGCGGCCGTAGCAGCGGAGGTCCTCTGGCATGTTCAGTCCCTCGCAGCCAAGGGTCTGGGGCTGTAGTTGTGGCAGGCACCCGCCCCGGCGATTAGGGCGCACCTTTCGCCGGTGACGCCGTTCCGTCCGTTGACCAACATGAGCCCTCCGAGGTCACCCTGATAGCAGGTGACCTGCGCTGGAGCGCCGAGGTCAGCCTGTGGAGTCATGGGCTCCTCTTCCGGCCACGGGTTGGGATGGGTCGTGCAGGACCGGAGGGAGCAGTAGGCCGCGATGGCGACGTTCACGGTGTCCATGTATCACTCGCCTTCGATCGTGGCGAGCAAGTAGCCCCTCGCCCGTCTTGGGGGTTGGATGTCCTTGCCGGTCATCCGCTCATGGAACTCCTGGGCCGACTGCTCGGCTGCCGCGCGGGCAGTCACCATCTTCGTGTTGTAGGAGAAGGGCTCCAGCCGGCACCCCTCCTCCGGCCGCACGGTGACGCGCCAGCGATCGGGCTCTTCGGTAGCCGTCCCCTCACTCGGGCTGAGCCGGACGAGTGTCGCCATTGCCCCGGTGCCGTCAACGATCAATAGGAACGTCGCTTCCTCGGTGGACTTGATCTGCTCGACCACATATCCCATCTCGCCGTCCTTCTGCAGCCGGGAGGGCTGCGCTGGGCTCGGCTACCGATCGGGCAGCCGGCGGTGCGTCCGTATGAACGCCCATACCTCCGCCGTCCCCGCCGCGACCCCCTCGATCAGGTACCCCACGTAGCGATCACGGCGCCACTCAATCCGTGACGTCTGCCCGTTCGCCATGCACCAGTATTCCCCCGGTTGCGGTACCCCGGCTTCCCGAAGTGCTGCCCTGGCGCCGTCGAGGCGTCCCTGGCAGTAGGCGCCAGCCAGGAGCAACAGCGCCAGAGCCATTGTCAGCAGCAGCCACATCATCTTGGCACCTCCTCAATGCGCACCCAGGTATGCGGCTTGGCCAGGGCGCGCTCGGGCAGGATCACCTCTCCGCATTCGAGACAGGCCCTTTCGAGGCCCCGGAAGGCCGCGATGTTGGCTCGGCTGGCGAACCGGGTCGGGTAGGCCAGGGTCGGGAAGCCCGCCGCGCCGGCGACCCTGGCGAAGGAGCCGCAGCGGCAGTAGGAGGTCTCGGGCCGGAGCAATGCGGCAAAGATCGCCCGCCAGCGAAGTCGGGCCCGGCGGATGGCCCAGCGGGCGAGTCGTAGTGCTGTGGAGTGCTCTCTCATCCGGTCAGCTTCCCTTCTGCGGTGGCCTGGCGCGCTTGACGGATACCAGGAGCTCGATCCTGTCGCCCGACCGCACACCGGCCAATCTGTAGCCGCGGTCGGCAACGAACTGGCATCGGCGCCAGGGATGAGGCGCTGTCGATCCCCACCGTCCGGTGTCCCTGGGCCCGGTCAGGCGGGCGCTGAGTGTGTACTCGCCCCCGATAATATCGCCCTCGGGGTACACGAACATCTCCTCCGACCCTTCGGAGAAGTAGGCGGTCAGTGGGGCTGAGCGCCACCAACCCCGGCTCGCAGACTCGCAGAGGCGCAGTCCGTCCGCGCAGGATCGGACGCCGTGGTGCTCGCCGTCATAGCACCGGAAGAGGGTGGCCGATTGGCGCAGCCTGGCGTCTTCAAGTGTGTTCATGGGATGAGCACCCTCCTGAGGGCGCGATCGAGCGCCTCTTGGGGTCCTTCAGCGTAGCGGCGAACCTGGGTGCAGGGCAGGCAGGTCCAGTAGAGGACCTCGCTGTTGTCGGTCCAGGGGACATCGGGATGGTCCCGAGACTGACGCGGGATGAAGTGCCCGCGCACGAGGCGGACTCGACCACGGCAGGAGACGGTGACCGTTACCAGGCTGTCGCCGTCGGGGAAGCGTCGGCCGCGCAGCCCTTCGAGCGCCCTGAGGGCCCTTGCATGGGAGATCGGCCTATCGAGGTCCTCGGGCTCCCTGGGCCGGCGTTGCATGGTGAAGGTGATGGCTGCGCGCTGTAATTCGCTCGCGGTCTCCCAGGTCAGGTCTGAGGCGTGCATTCGGTGGACCCTCCATCTCGTTCTCCGCCGCACCGGGCCGCACCCGGCGGCGGAGGTGCCGCGCCGGCGGCGATGGACTCCTCGATGGCCGTGAACCCAGCGGCCTTCGTGGTTAGTCCCATGTCCCTTGCCTGACGTGCCGCTGAGTCCAGCAATGCAACAGCCCTCGCCGGCTCGATGCCCTGCAGCGCGAACAGCCCCGCTTGCTTGCGCTCCAGGTCGGCGACTCGCCCCCGCATCCGCTCGCACTCGGCGGCGAGGGCGCGGAATGCGCAGATAGCCCTCTCGTCGGCTTGCCAGAAACAGTGGGACAACTTCCCGGACAATCTGGACGCCAGCTTGCATTCACCCTCTCCGATGGAGCACATGGCTGGGTCCAGGTGCGGGCACTCTCCCTCGGCGTGCTCGGCCTCAACGTTGCTGACAAACATAGATGGGAGCGCGGCCAGGGCTTCCTCCCGCGTTGGATAGAGCCTCCCGTCGCCATTGCTCCAGGCGAGGCGGGTATTGAGTTTGCCGGCTTTGGGAGGCGCCGGCTTCCTGGCGTCGTGGATGAACCAGATGATCTGGTCCGGGGTCCAGGAGTCGGGGGTGCGCCAGGTGCCCTCGCCCGGCAGTCCCCCTGGGCCTTCAGGGCGTTCCATCGGTAGCACCTCCAGGTGCGTCCCAGGGGGGCGCTGACCCCGCGTCCCTTCCGCCGTCCAGGCTCTCCAGCGTGTCCGCCGGCGCGGGCGCTTCCGGCTCGCCGTCTTGCGCCTGGGCCCCGGCCTCGTCCGTCTCAGGCTCCTCGGGAGCGCGCGTGATCGGGGTTCCGTTGATCGCGGCCACCTCGCCGTCCTCGATGTAGACGCCCATCGGGATGTGGACCTGGCCGTCAGCATCGGCCTTCGGCCAGTCCACGCGCTCGATGAGCACGACGTAGCCCTGCTCGCCCGCCATCTCGGCGATCTGCGCGAAGCTGTCCTCGTCGAGCAGGCTCCCGTTGGTGATCCTGAGGACGCGAAGCCGTTGGTTGAGCCGCATGGCGATCGCCACGCTGACCCGCAGTTGTTCCGCCTCGCTGCACTCCTGGAGCGGGAACCCCTGGTAGGTGACCCCTTCGGCGTCGAAGCCGAGTCCCTCAATGGGCAGGGGGGCCGTCTTGACGGCTTCCGTCTTCCGCCGATCGACGTCGGCGATCTCGTCGGTCAGCGCCTTCGACTTCGCGTCGAGCTCGGCCACGGTTTCGGTGAGGCGGTCCCGCTGCTCGAACAGCTTGGCGCGATCGCGAGTCTCGCCGGCTGAGGCGATCCGGGCGTCGATCTCGGAGGTGTCGGGGCAGGTTGCGGCCTCGACCGCCGCCTCGGCTGCCGCGAGTTGCTCGCGCACCAGCTTCTCGCGGGCCTCGGCGTCCGCCAGGGCTTTCTGGGCCTGCTGAAGGCCCTGCCATGCCTCGCTAACGCCAGCGGATGCC
>Ga0194113_10001544_pt1 | contig 31511 bp, 22 predicted proteins | sample TA2MahC200mmetaG_FD_146193 | JGI IMG/M metagenome (GOLD analysis project Ga0194113, IMG submission 146193) | Freshwater microbial communities from Lake Tanganyika, Tanzania - TA2015017 Mahale Deep Cast 200m | ecosystem: Environmental > Aquatic > Freshwater > Lake | place: Tanzania: Lake... | reverse complement strand
TCTCGACGCGCACACGGCGGGCGATCAGGCCGAACTCCGAGAAGATCGGCCTCAGCGCGGCCGTCTTGGCTGCGTAGCGGCCGTCCAGCGGGCTGAGGGCGGTCAGCGGGTCAAGCATCGCGGACATAGGGCATCTCCAATCTGAGCCGGGGGGCCAACGGACCTCACGTTGCTCGTGCACACCCTCCCGCCAAACAAGGCCCGTAGTAAAGCAGATTCCCGCGCGGTTGTCCACTCCACGCAACACCCCTTCTGGACATGTTCGCCGGTTTCTGGCATGCTTCACAGCGTGAATACGTTACTTGCTTCACGCGCCGTCAGGGCTCGCCGGCTTGGCCTCGCTGCCTGCGGGCGCACGCCCGTGTCCATCAATAAGCGAGCGCTTATCCGTCACTGCGGCGGGATGGGCGCGAGCCGGGTGTTGTTCTGTCTTGCGGCGGCACTGGTGCTTTTGGCGGGCCCCCAGCCGGCGCGGGCGCTGACTCCCGCCGAGCGCGAGATCATCACCGTGCTGGCGACGGTGCGGGACGCGCCGCCGCAGATCAGCCTGGACTGGCCGTCCCTCAGCGACTCCGGCGGCTTCACGGTTTACCGGAAGCCGATGGAGGCCGGGTCCTGGGGCGCGAGTGTCGCGACGCTTCCGGGTGACGCCGTCCGGTTTGACGATGACGATGTTGCCGTGGGCGTGGGCTATGAATACCGGATTCAGACGGTCAACAATCCGCCGTCGGCGGGCGGACGCTTTCCGGCGACGGGACACGTGTACTCTGGAATCCGTCTGCCGCCGGCCGATGCCCGCGGCGCGGTGCTGCTGCTGGTTGATGCCACGATGGCCGCGCCGCTGGCCGGCGAGATCGCACGGCTTGAGCAGGACCTGATCGGAGACGGCTGGACCGTTCTGCGCCGCGCGGTCACGCGCCAGGCCACCATCAGCGCCCCGGGCACGCGCGCGGAGGTCGAGGCGGTCAAGGCGGTCATCCGCGAGGCGTTCAACGCCGAACCCGATACGCTCCGTGCCGTCTTTATCCTTGGGCGCGTCCCGATCCCCTACTCCGGCTGGCTCTCTCCCGATGGGCACGGACATACACCGCGGCCGGCCGACACCTACTACGCCCTGCCGGACGTGACCTGGACAGACACGCAGGATTATGGCGCCCGAAATACCGCAGGTGATGGGGTCTACGACCAGAGCCTGTTCGATGCCTCGAGCGTCACACTCGCCGTGGGGCGGGTGGATTTGTCGGGCATGCCTTTCTTCGGCCTGCCGGAGACCGAACTGCTGCGGCGCTACCTGAACAAGCTCCACGCCTACCGTCACCGCCGCACGGCCTATCAGCCGGTCGGCGGCGTCGCGGCGGGCGGCCTCGTCGGCTGCAGGACGGCCTTTACGCTCAAGACGCTGTTCCACCGCAACGCCGCGCGCGTCGAGGGGCTGGACGGCCAGTGGAACGGTGAGTTCCTGGCTCCCAGCCTGTGGCGCTACCAGGAGGGATTGGCCTTCAACAGCCACGCGCTGGGCGAAAAACTCTCCGCGCGCGCACCCGAATACGTGTTCACCGGATGCTGGGGCAGCGGTACCATCAACTACGACGAGGGCGCCGATGACGGGCGCCTGGCCGTGGGGCGCGCGTATCTGGCCAACGGCGGCGCGGGGCTGACCTGGTTTTGCGGTGTGCCCGACCGCCATCTCCATTGGATGTCCATGGGCGAGACGATCGGAACCTGCGAACGGCTCGCCATGGCCAACGGGGCGCTCTACCCGTCGGGCGCGAACGGCAACACCTATGACCGCATCTTTCGCGGCCTGCTCGGCGACCCGACGTTGCGGCTGAGCATCCTGGCGCCGCCAACGGGGTTGACCCTCGCGGGAGGAGTCCTCTCGTGGGATGCGTCGCCCGAAGCCGGCACGGCTGGCTTCCAGGGATATCACGTCTATCGCGCACCGGCGCCGGGCGGCCGCTTCGTCCGCCTGACGGACGAGCCGGTGCCCGGCACGACGTGGACCGACCCCGCCCCGCCCGCCGAGGCCGTGTATCAGGTTCGGGCGATCCGGCTGGAAACCTCGCCGACCGGCAGCTACCACAACAACAGCCAGGGACTTTTCGCCACCCGGAATGCTGTTGCCATCGTCCCCGAATACCTCTGGGCCTCCGTTCCCGAGGGCGTGCCGACGCCGCTGCGGGTGAGGCTCTCGTCGCTGCCCGCTTCCGCCGTGACCGTCGCCGTCGCGCGCGTCGCCGGCGACACCCGCATCGCGGTCGCGTCTGGAGCGCGTCTCATGTTCTCCCCGGCAGACTGGAGCGCGTGGCAGACGGTGACTCTGGACGCGGCCCGGGGTGACGACGCGGGTGACGCCAGCGCACTGATCGCGTTGACCGCGCCCGGCCTCACTGCGGCGCACGTCGGGGTGGTGAGGCCGGCCAGCACGATCCGGGTCAGCAGCCAGTCCCTCTCCGTCCCCGGAACGGGCGCGGCCTATTTCCTGGTCCGGCTCTCGTCGCCGCCGCCGGCCGGCCAGCCCGTGTTGGTCACGACGACGCCCGTCTCCAAGCCCCAGTCCCAGCCTGGCGGGGCCATCACGATCCTGGCTGGCAAAACCCTTGCATTCGCCGACAATGACTGGGACGTCTGGCGCCCCGTCACCCTGGCCTGCGTCGGCACCGGGGCGACCGGGGCACCTCCCCCGCGTGTGGAGTTCGCATTGTCCGCTCCCGGCTACCGGGGCATCTCCGTGAATGCGGATGTGTGGCGCGATGCCGGTGAAACCAATGTCACGCTTACGGCCTATGCCGGTTTTGGCGGCGCGTCGGTATCGCCGCTGGGGATCACGCCAGTAACCCGGGGAACGTCGGTTCCGCTCACGGCGACGGCCGCCCCCGGCTTCCGGTTCGTCCGATGGGTCGCCACCCGGGGCCCCGTGACCTTCGCTGATCCATCCTCCGCCCGCACGCCCGTATCCATCGACGCCCCCGCGAGGATCCTGGCGGTGTTCGAACGCGGCGAGCGCATCCCCCCCGCCGCCGTCCCGGACGGCAACCGCGCACCGGAGATCGTCGCCGCGGCACAGGCCGACGCACCGGTGGCTCCGCTGGCCGGGACGAAGGTCCGGGGCGCAGCGCGTGACCCGGACGGCGATCCGATCGCTTACCGCTGGAGCCTGGCCTTTGGCGCAGGCCCGGTGACCTTTGCCGCGCCGGATGCGGCGGAGAGCGCGGTGACGTTCAGCGCGGTCGGAACCCATGTCCTGCGCATGACAGTCAGCGACGGCAAGGGCGGCGCCGTCGCCAGCGAAGTGACCGTTACTGCCGTGACGCCCCCGGCCTTTGTGCGGCAGCCGTCCGACGCGGCGGCGTTTGCCGGGCAGGCCGTGAAATTCGGGACGCATGCGACCGGCGCGTTCCTCTCGTATCGTTGGTTTCGGAACGGCAAGCTTCTTGAAGGGAAGACTGATCGCGACTGCCTCATGCCGCCTGCAGCGGCGGCCGACAACGGCGCGAGGTTCACGGTGGAGGTCAGCAATCCGGCTGGCGTCGTCCTGTCGCGAGAAGCCCCGTTGATGATCGTGGATAACCCGCCTGGAACCGGCCTGGATGGCGAATACTTCAACGATGCGACATTCACCCGGCTGGCAGCCCTCCGGACCGATCCGGTGCTGCGTGGCGATATGCGACCGAAGGGCGTATCGGCACCCTACAGCGTGCGCTGGACCGGCACGTTTCTGGCCCCTTACAGCGAGACCTTCACCTTCAGCGTGCACAACGGCCGGAGCGGCGGAAAGATGTGGGTCGACGGCCGGCTGCTGGACGATGGCGGAACCTTCAAGACCGGGGGTTCGATCACCCTGGTGGCCGGCAAGCTGTACGCGATCAAGCTGGAGCTTATCTGCCACACAGACGCCCCGGTCTACTTCCAGTGGAACAGCGAGACCCTCGACTTCCCGATGGGACCGGAGGGCTATCCCGGAGTGCCGGGCCGGCATCTGTATTCCGTGGGTGGCGGCAAGCAGCAGCCGCCTCCCGTTGCGGCCGACCCCGATCGGCTTCCCGAGCTCTAGCACCCCTTCCATGGCCTTCCACGGCCCAAAATTCCAGTTGCCTCTGCAGCGAGGTGTATGGCATAATGCCCGGATGGATGAATTGTGCACAGATCCCGTTCCGGAGCGGAAGGGAGGCGATGGCTATGAAGCGTGACACGTGGATCGGGTTCACCCTGGTTGAGATGCTGGTGGTGATTGCCATCATTGCGATTCTTGCCACCATCGTCCTGAACGCGGTCAAGCAGGCGCGCGAGGCCGGCTACGCGACCCGGTGCAAGGCCAATCTCAGAAATTTGGCCAATGGCATTCAGGCCCTGGCCGTCGAGGGGGGCGGCATTCGCCAAGCCTACGGATACGAGAGCGAAAACCTGAATGCCGCGTTGCCCTACAATGAAGTCAAGGGCTGGGTGACTTGGGTGCCATCGACCAGCGCCACCGCGCCGCGGCCGACCTGGCCGAACGCGAACAGCCAGGCCGGCCAGATGGAACAGCCGCCCTGGTACGGCGCCAAGGGGACGCGCGGCATCAAGGACGGCACGCTGTGGGCGGATGGCGGGTTGAGCGATCTGTCGGTCTATATCTGTCCCCGCTTTAAGCAGAAGGCGGAAGCGATGTTGAGATCTTTGAATATATGGGAAGACGCCGTCCGCAGCTACGCGATGAACAAGCGGGTCAGCGGCGATGGGCTGCAGAGCGTCAACATGAGCCGGACGATGCTGTTCGCCGAGATCCCGGTGCCCGCCAGTGGCGTCCGGACGACACCGTGGGTTCCCAACGGTGGGGACCCCTGTCTGGACGCGGAAGGGCCGGCCAACACCGGCACGGGTATCGCGCCGTACGAGACGATCGGTTTTATTCACCGGTATGCCGGCGTAGCGTGCGGCCACGTGGTGTTTGTTGGCGGGAACGTGGAGGTCGCGCGCATGTCGGGGACGACGAACCCGACGCTGGGCTTGGCTCGGGGTGAGCTGTGACACGCGGGGTTGCACCGGGGACTATTCATTAAACGGGCGGGGATGCGGGTGACGCATTCCGGGAAAAGGGATCAAGCATGGCAACGGCCAAAAAGAAACGCGCGACAACAAGTGGACAAGCGGCTTCCCCAAAGACCTCAAAACAGGTTCCGGCTGTTCAGCGAGCAGCCAACGACAAAAGCGCCGGGAAAAAAGCAAAAAGCCCCAAGCCCGCGCCGGTGACTGGTCCCGCCGGGCATCACGCCAGGGGCTCTGCCCCGAAAGGCGCAAAAGCCGCGCCGGTGGCTGCCGCTGGGGGGCATCACGCGAAGGGCTCTGCCCCGAAAGCGGTGAAACCCGCGCCGGGAGGCCGGTCACTGGCCCCGGAGCGCAAGGCTGTCGGTTTACAGGGCGCCGAGGCCGTTGCAACAGACGTGTTGGAGGACGGGCTCGCCGACGCCACCGATGAGCACGATCTTGCGGTGATCGCCAGCATCGGCGATGACTTTGATGTGGATGCCGTGGATGGGGCCGGGCTGGATCATGATCACGACCACGGCCACGAACATGATGACGGTTTAGTGACGGAGGGCGACGAGTATTCCGGGCACAATCACATCGAGTTCGACGTGGTTGAGAATGAGATCGTGATGGACCCTGACCGGGCCGCGCTGCGTGCCAAGCGCGAAGACCGCAACGAGCGGATCAAGACGCTGATCAAGCGCGCCGAGGCGCAGGGCTATCTCACATTTGAGGACGTGAACGAGTTGTTGCCGGAATCGGTCATCAAAGACACCGACATCGAGTCGTACCTGGCTATTCTCCGGGGGATGGAGATCGACATCATCGATGCGGCCGAGGTGGAAAAATTCCGCAGCGAGCATGATCTGGAGGCGCAGCGCAGCCGGGGAAGCCGCCTGGACTTCTTCGACGATCCGATCCGGATGTACCTGCATCAGATGGGTCAGGTGCCGCTGCTGACGCGCGAGCAGGAGGTTGACATCTGCAAGCGGATCGAATTCTCGGAAGTGGCGATCCGGGAGATGTTCAACGAATTCGCCTTTACGGCGAGGCTCTATCTGGAGTTGATCGACCGGCTGGAGAACGGCACGGAGCGGTTTGACCGCGTGGTGACCGACAAGTTCGCTGACAGCCGGGATGTCTACATGGAGGGGATCCACAAGCTCAAAAAAACGCTCCATGTGGTCAAAGGCAAGATCATTCAGGCGCACAAGAGTGTCGAGGCGGCCGGGGATTCCGGAACGAAGCGCAAACACGCCGTCAAGACGCTGGAAAAGGCCCGGCAGGCGCTGCAGAAGGTTTTTGTCGAGCTCAGCTTCAAGCAAAAGATCGTCGAGAGCCTGTGCATCGAGGCCGATGAAAAGATATACAAGCCTTACCGGGCGCTGTTGAACGAGCAGCAGAAGCTCAACAAGCAGCGGGTGACGAAGAAACGCGACATCGCGCTGGTTGAGGGCGCGGGGCGGATGCGGATGATGGAGCAGGAGTTCGGCATGGCCGCCGACGTGTTCATGCCGCGCTTCGAGCAGCTTCGCGATGCGATGCGCCTGGGGCAGAAGGCGCGCACCGAAATGGTGGAGGCCAACCTGCGGCTGGTCATCAGCATCGTGAAGAAGTACATGAACCGCGGGCTCTCTTTTCTGGATCTGATCCAGGAGGGGAACACGGGGTTGATGAAGGCCGTGGAGAAATTCGAGTACCGCCGCGGCTACAAGTTCAGCACGTATGCCACGTGGTGGATCCGGCAGGCGGCGACGCGGGCGATCGCGGATCAGGCGCGAACGATTCGCATCCCGGTCCACATGATCGAGACGATCAACAAGCTGTTGCGCGTGCAGAAGAAGCTCGTGCAGGAGCTGGGGCGCGAGCCCACGCCGGAAGAGGCCGCCGAAGAGATGGCGATTCCCGTTGATCGCGTGCGCGCGGTCTACCGCATGGCCCAGCAGCCCATTTCGCTGCAAAGCCCCGTGGGTGACGGCGACGATGCCCATTTCGGGGATTTCATCGAAGACAAGTCGGCGGAAAATCCATCGGAGATGACCGCCTACAGCATGCTGAAGGAACGCCTTCAGGAGGTGCTTACCACGCTGTCCGACCGCGAAAAGCAGGTTCTGGATTTTCGTTTCGGATTGACCGACGGCTATTCGCGGACACTGGAAGAGGTGGGCAAGCAGTTCAACGTGACGCGCGAGCGCATCCGGCAGATCGAGGCCAAAGCGTTGCGCAAGCTGCGTCATCCCACACGGTTGCGTAAACTGGAAGGTTTTCTGGAGACGCGCTGACGCGGAGATGGCGGACCGGCCTGTTTGCCGGCCCGCCCAGCAGGCCGTGCTCCTGTTTGTGAGAGGCTTGTGTTGCCGTGCGCGCTTCCGGTTGAAGCATCCGGAGTTTAGTAACAGAATCAGGGCCGGAAAGGCCCGTTGAGGAGGTTGGTTGTGCAAGACACTGTGCAAGTATGCGAGGTCCCCGGTTGCGATATTTCGGACTTTCTCCAAAGGCCCGTGGTTCAATATGGAGGAATCGCCCTGACGATCATCCTGCTGGCCGTCCTGATCGGCAGCGTCATCGCGCGCGGCAGGAAGCGTGGCGGTGGACGGGGGCGCAGCGGCCGCGCGAGCGGCGGGAACGGCTCCTGCGTGGAGATCTATGTCGGCAACCTGAGCTATGACATGACCGAGGCTCAGTTGCGCCAGGCCTTCGAGAAATACGGCACCGTCAAATCGGCGCGTATCATCGAGAACCGCTACAATAAGAAGTCCAAGGGTTTCGGGTTTGTCGAGATGCCGGTGCGGTCCGAGGCCGAAGCTGCAGTCAAGGGGCTGCATGACAAGGATGTCATGGGCCGCAAGATGCGGGTCAACGAGGCCAAGAACAAGACGCGCGATTGATCGGGCGGGAGCACGGGGCGGGCCCGCGACCATGGGAGTATGGCAGGACATGCCGGCTGTCGAGGCCGAGATCACGGCGCTCGATTTTGAAACCACCGGTTCCGTTCCCGGCTGGCCGGTCGAGCCCTGGCAGATCGGCCTGGTCAGGGTGCGCGGCGGCCGGGTGGTTGAATCAAGCCGCGTGAGCCTGTTGCTGAGGATCGCTGCGGGCAGGCCGTTCAACGCGCACGCGCCGGGACGCCATGCGCACCTGCGTGAGGCGTTGGCGTGTGCCCCCCCGCTGGCCGAGCAGTGGTTCAGTTTGACCGAAGCGTGGCTGGCGGGGCGGCCATTGGCGGCGCACAATGTCGGCACGGAGCGGACCGTCCTGCGCCGCGCCGCGCCGCTGCATCCGTTGGGCCCCTGGATCGATACGCTGGCGCTGACCCGGCTGGCCTATCCGGGTCTGCCCGACTACGGGCTCGAGGCCGTGATCGGTGGCTTGGGGCTGGAGGGGCGGCTGCGCGAGGTGTCCCCGCAGGGCCAGGCACACGATGCCGGTTACGACGCCTGCGCCTGCGCCGTGCTGCTCGAACACCTGCTGGCGCTGCCGCGCTGGAAACGGGTCACGCTCGGCGCGTTGGCCGTGCCTGTCGCGCGCAAGGCGGTTGGATAAACCATTTCCGTATCTTTGCGATTGCCAATTGCCAAAAGGGTGGTATCATACACGGCGTTCACAACCGATCGAGGTTTTAAGGAGAAAGCAGAGCGATGAGCCAGCATACGAGTCTCAGAGGTTCAGGGAAGATCACCGTCAAGCGCAACGTCCTCAAGCGTTTCGAGCGCGTCAACGTGCTCAAGGAGCGCGGCCAGTGGAAAGCGGGCGACCGCGGTCTCGGTTTGCGCAAGACCAAGCCGTCCGTCTAGCGGGTAGGAAAAGAAGACTGTCAGGCTGTTGTTGGTCGGGCGACGCCAGCGCCGGACGGTCAGGGGGTTTGTAGATGGACAACCTCTTGCCGACCCAATCTTCCCCGGTTGCCAACGCCCGGGATCACAGCCTTTCCAGGGGTGTCGCGTTTGCGCGCTGCAACGGATATGATCCCGACATGCTTGCGGCCGCATTGGATCGGCTACTCGCGCCGTTGGGCGGCATGTCGGCCTTCGTGAGCTCCGGCTGTCGGGTGCTCGTCAAGCCCAACCTGCTGACGGACCGGCCTCCCGAGGCTGCCGTCACCACCCATCCCGAGCTGGTGCGACAGGTGATTCGGCGGCTCAAGGGCGCTGGTGCCGTGGTCGTGGTGGCCGACAGTCCGGCTTTTGTCACGCGGGTGGAGCAGGTCTGGCGTGTCACCGGCATGCAGGCCGTCTGCGCCGAAGAGGGGGTCCCCCTGCTTTGCATGGAGGCTGCGCCGCTGACGACGCTCTCCCGTGACGGCTACACGTTTGCGGTCAGCAACCTCGCCCTGCATGCCGATCTCATCGTCAATCTGCCGAAGGTCAAGAGCCACAGCCTGACCGTTCTCACCGCAGCCGTCAAGAATTTCTACGGTGTCATTCCCGGCCATCTGAAAACCGAGCTGCATAAAACCCATGCCCGAACGGCACGATTCGGAGGTCTGGTACGTGCGGTCTGCCGTGCGATGCCGGCCTCGCTCACCATTGCCGACGGCGTGTTGGCCATGGAAGGTGACGGGCCCTCATCGGGCACGCCGGTGCCGTTGAACTTTCTCGCCGCCTCGACCGACCCCTTTGCGCTCGATCTCGCGCTCTGCGATGTGCTTCGAATCGATCCTGGGCAGGTCCCCTATCTGGCCGGGCTGTCGCATGCGCCCGACTACACCGCTCGCGTGCGGTACGGCGAGTGTCCGGATGTGGCGCACTTCCGTCTGCCGCGCAACGCCTCGCGACTGATGTTGAACCTCTTGCCCGAATGGCTGGTGCGACGGGTCGGAACGCTCATTTGGTTCCGCCCGGCGTTCGGCTCGGCGTGCGTGCGCTGCGGAAAATGCGTCACGGCCTGCCCCGTGCGCGCCATTGCCCTGAGGGTGGGCGGTCTGCCGGAATTGAACGGCCCCGCATGCATCGGGTGCTGCTGCTGCCACGAGGTCTGTCCGGCGCACGCCATCACCATCCAACCCAGTCCGCTCGTGCGGCTGGAACGCCGTGTGGCGCGGGCCTTTGCGCCGCGCGCCCGCGATGCGTGACGCTCCGCTTCTGACGCCTGTGTGCATTCAACACCGATGAATCGCACCCCGAACGGATGCCTGATGCGGCATGCGGCTTGACGGTGGAGGGACTGAACGGGTATCCTGTGGACGGTTATGAATGAACCGAACGAACAGTCGCCGGGCGTGCCCCAGAACGAAACCGTGCGGATGCAACTCGCCGGGAATCATCCGCCGGGCAGCGAGGCGCGCGAGGGCGGCATGCGGACCGTGCGTATTGTTTCGGACAAGAGCCCCGAGGCGCAGTTGGCGGGCGGGGACTCCCTGTTCAGCCAGTATGCGGTGGTCAGCCGGATCGGCGATGGCGGGATGGGGGTTGTCTATCTGGCTCGCGATCGGCGGCTGGGGCGCTATGTGGCGATCAAACGGCTCAACAGGCAGGCCCAGAGCATACCGAGTCTGCACCAGCGGTTTCTTCTCGAGGCGCGCGCGGTTGCGGCACTCAATCATATCCACATCGTCCATATGTACGCCCTGGGCGAGGATGCCGACGGCCCGTACATTGTGATGGAATATGTCGCGGGACCCGACGGCCTGACGCTGCGTGCGCCTGATGAAGTGACGCAGGGAGACGCTCGCCTGCCGTCGTTGCCGCTCACGCTGGATCAGCATATCACCCGCAATGGCCAGCTCACGGTGGCTGACGCCATCAGCCTGCTGGTTAAGATTGGCCGGACCGTTGCCTATGCGCACGAGAATGGCGTCATCCACCGTGATCTCAAGCCCAGCAACATCCTGCTCGACAAGAGCGGCGAACCCAAGATCGTCGACTTCGGCCTGGCGCGACTGTTGCGCATTGAAGAAAACAAGCTCACGGTCCCGGGCGAGAAGCTGTTGTCGATGGGCTACGGCTCGCCGGAGCAAGAGCAGGACGCGAGCCTCACGGACGAGCGTTCTGATGTCTATGGCCTGGGTGCAATCCTTTACTTCACCATCACGGGTCAGAACCCCCGCTATTTTCGCGAGCAAGACATCCCCCTGGTGCTGCGCGAAGTGCTGGTCAAGGCTCTGGCGACGGATCGAGAACAACGGTGGCCATCGGCTGCGGCGTTCACGGAGGCGCTGCATGCCGTTCAAACCAAGACCCGGATCGAAACGCCGACCGTCAAGACGACCTGGCGGTGCAAATGGTGCGACACGGTTAATCCCCTGACCATCCGCTATTGCGCGGAGTGCGGCTGGGACGGAGGCGAACCCTGCACCGAATGCGGGGCCGATTCCTTTGTTGGCGTCCAGTATTGCGGCACCTGCGGCGCCGATTCCCGCGCGTACGAATCGGTCAAGCACCTGCTGGAACGCATGCGTTCCGCCGTCGAGCGGCACCAATACGAGCGGGCGGTGGCGTTTGCCGGCCGCGCGCATGTCTTTGAGCCGGCCGGGCCCGCGGGCCGCCATCTGGTCAAGGCCATTCACGATCTGCGCGAGCAGTCCGAGCGGGCGATCACCCAGCGTGAGCGTCTGAAGGAACTGATTCCAATCGAGCTGAAGGCCGAGAATTACGAGCGGGCGCAGACGTTCATCCGCGAGTACCGAGAACTTTCCGGTGACACGCTGGCGTTTGGCGATGACGAGCGCCGGCTGGCGGAACAGACCGTGCGGCGCGATTTATCCCGTGCGCAACTATTCATCAAGAGTGGCGAGTGGGGCACTGCGGAGCGCATTTGCCTGGAGCTGCTGGAATCGGTTGCCCCCGGGGATGCCGCCTGCCAGGCCCTGCTGCGCCGAATCCGGACGCAACGCTGGTCGCTCTGGATTGTGCGTGGCGCGGCATCCCTGCTGGCGCTTGTTCTGGCCTATGTGCTCAGCCTCGCGCCCGCCTTCTCGTTCAGCGACGGGAAGCCATCGAGCGGCCTGCGGCGCGTGTACGGTGTCGCCCTGACGCTGCACACGCAGGGCGTGTTCAGCCCGGCGCTGCGCGGCTATGCCCGGTGGTGGGGCGTCACGAGGTTTGAAGAGGAAACCATCCCTGCAGGCGGCCAGCCAGACGCTTTCCCTCCGCCCGCTGAGCTGCCCGAACTGCTCAACCTGCAGCGTGTGTTCATGCAGCAACGGGAGGAACTGGCCGTCGAGCAGCGGCAGTTTGATGCCGCCTGGCCCGACGCCTACCGGCGCGAACTCGTCGCTTTGATTGAACGTCGGCAGGTGGCCGGGGATTATGATGGCGTGATCGCGACACAGGCCGAAATTCAGGAGTTCCAGAACACCCGGCAGATCGGCTCCGCGCCGACGACCGAGTTTGACGATTTGGATACGCTTCGGGAGAAGTACCGCCGGATGCTCAACGAACAAAAAATCGGCCGCGAGCGCAAGCGCATTGCGCTTTCACGGAAGTACACCAACGATTTGAATGATCTGCTGCGCAGTCACACCCGCGAGGGCCGGTTGGAAATCGCGGCGGTCATCAATGCGGCGATCAAGCGGGAGCGAGGCAGCGCCGATCTGCTGGAGGCCGAGGCGGAGCTGGCCAAGCTTCCCGACGGCGCCTCGGATGTCGCGCCCAAGGTGGTCGGCGGGGCGCCGAGCGCGACCGGCTTGAACGAGTTGCAGGCGAGGCGCCAGGCGCTCGACGCCAAACTGACCGAAATCGAGCAGGAATACGAGACCCAGCGCGCCCAGTGGCCCGAACAGTATAGTGAGGCGCTGAAGGCGCTCATGTCGAAATGCCAGAAAGAGGGTGATTACTTCGGTTGGGAAAGCGCCAACACGGAACACGAGCGGTTGCTGATCGATCGGCGGCTGACAGAGGCCCACGCCGTCATCGGCCCGGCACCCCTTCTGGCGCTGCAAATGCGGAATATCCAGCACTTGCAGGAGATCGGGAAACGGCGGTCTCAGGCGGTGCGCAAGCTGTTTGATGGCCATACATCCAAGCTTGACGAGTGGAAAAAGACGCTGACGCGGGCCGGTGAGATGGAATTGGCTGCGGCGGTAAATGCCGAGATGCGCCAACTTCTGTCGAGACAGGAATATGTGGCGGCCCTCCGGGATCTGACACCGCCCCCGGTGGCATCCACACCCAGTCCGTCAACGGGTAACGGCGCCCAATCGCCGAAATGACGCATGTAAAAGGAGACGTCCATGGTCGATTGCATGGCACGGGTGATCGAGCAACACAGTCTTTCGTCCGACTATTTCATGTTGCTCCTGAAGGCACCTGAGGTGACCGCGACCGCACGACCGGGGCAGTTTGTCCATGTGCGCGTGACCGGCCTGAGCGAGGCCGCGTTGCGCCGGCCGTTTAGCATTTACGGCGCGGATCAGGGCGTGCTCGCGCTGATCTACAAAACCGTCGGCCGGGGCACCGAGCAACTGGCGCGTCTGGCGGCGGGCGACACGGTATCGGTGATCGGCCCTCTGGGAAACGGGTTTCCCTTGGATTGCGGCGGGCGCGTGCCCATTCTGGTGGCCGGCGGTTACGGCGTCGCGCCGCTGAGCTTTCTGGCGCGGCGGCTGGGCCGGCGCGGCGTGCTGCTGGTCGGGGCGCGCCGCGCGGAGGACATTCTCTGCGCCTGCGATTTTGCGGATCTGGCGTGGGACGTGCGGGTGGCCACTCAAGACGGATCACGCGGTGAACGCGGGCTGGTCACCGATCTGCTGGACGCCTGCCTCGCCACGTCGCCGGAGGCGTCGACTGAGATTTACGCCTGCGGTCCGGACGGCATGCTGCGGGCGGTCGGCGAGCGGGCGGTGGCTGCAGGCGTGCGCGCCTGGCTTTCGCTGGACAAGCACATGGTGTGCGGCGTCGGCGCGTGTTTGGCTTGCGTGCAGCGGCTGCGCCGGGCCGACGGTGCCGAATGGATCGGACGCGTCTGTCACGACGGCCCGGTGTTCGAAGCGCGGGAGATCGTGTGGTGAACAATATCGATATGCAGGTGAACCTGGGCGGCATCCTGATGAAGAATCCCGTGGCCGTCGCATCCGGAACCTTCGGCTATGGCTGCGAATATGCGGGCCTGGTCGATGTGAGCCGACTGGGTGCGGTGACGGTGAAGGGTGTGCGCCTGCAGCCCTGGCCTGGCAACCCGTTGCCGCGGCATGTTGAAGTGCCGGGTGGCATGGTCAATGCCATCGGACTTCAAGGCCCCGGCGTCGATGGTTTGATTCGGGACTATCTCCCGTTCCTGCATCGGGCGGATGTGCCGGTCATTGTCAATGTGTGGGGGACGAGCGAAGAGGAGTATGCCGAGGTGGCGGCGCGACTCGACGGCGTGCCGGGCGTCGCGGGAGTCGAGCTGAATGTCTCCTGTCCAAATGTCAAGGAGGGGGGGCACGCGTTTGGAACGGACCCGCACACCGTGGCCGCACTGGTGGCGGCGGTGCGGCGGCGAACGCGGTTGCCGCTGATTCCGAAACTGGCGCCAAACGTGCCCGCCATCGCCGTCTTCGCGCGCGCCGCCGAGGAGGCCGGAGCCGATGCGCTGTCACTCATCAACACGATCCCCGCGATGGTGATCGACATTGAGACGCGGCGGCCCGTTCTGGCAAACACCGTCGGCGGCCTCTCCGGACCGGCAATCCATCCGGTAGCGGTCAAGCTGGTCTGGGAGGCGTCCCGGGCGGTGCGGATACCGATCTTGGCGATGGGCGGCATCAGCGGACCGGAACAGGCGATCGAGTTCATGATCGCCGGAGCCGCCGCCGTAGCCGTTGGAACGGCGAATTTCATCGATCCGACGACGCCGTTGCGGGTGATCGCCGGCATCGAAGCCTATTGCGCGCGGCATGGCTTGACCTCGGCCCGCGCCTTGACGGGATCGGTTCGGATCTAATACGAGGCGGGCTGGCCGGTGCTGTGACAGAGGAGATGGATGAATGAACGATTGCATTTTCTGCAAGATACTCGCGGGGCTGGTTCCCTGTGCACAGGTGTACGCCGATGCGCACACGCTGGCTTTTCTGGATATCGGGCCTTTTGAGAAAGGGCACGCGCTGGTGATTCCGAGGCTTCATGCGCCGACGCTTTCCGATCTGCCAGAAGTCGAGGCGGCGGCGCTCGGTGTGGTGATTCGGCGTGTCGGCGGGCTGTTGCTGTCGCGCCTGCCGTGCGACGGATTCAACGTCCTTCAATCGAACGGCGCCTGTGCGACGCAAGTGGTGCCCCACGTCCATTTCCATGTGATTCCCCGGTGGAACGGGCGCCCGATGAACTGGATCTCGGGAGTGTACGAGAATGCCGCCGAAATGACTGCGATTGCGGCCCGTCTGCGGGGTGCGTGATGGATGAAACCTCTTTTCAACAGACGGTTGAGGCGCTCGTGGCCAAGGACCCGCGCTACGCCGCCGAAGCCTATTATTTCCTGCGCGAGGCACTGGACCACACGGTCAAGTCTGTCGGCAGGGCCGAACGCGCACCCGGACGGATGCGGCATGTGACCGGGGCCGAGCTGTGCGCAGGCATCCGTGACTACGCCTTGCAGGAGTTTGGGCCCCTGGCGCACCTCGTCCTCGACACGTGGGGCGTGCGCGCCACCGACGACATCGGCGAACTGGTCTATAATCTGATCGCAGCAGGCAAGCTGGGCGCAACCGATCAGGACAAAAAAAGTGATTTTTCCGGTGTGTATGACTTCTCGGATGCGTTCGTCAAACCGTACGACGTGGAAGAGCCTCCACCGCCCACGAAAAAACGGCGGCGATAGCCGTCTCGCCTAAAAAATCACGGCCAGCGCCCGCAATCAGGCGTCCGGTTTCTGTTCCTGTTTGAGGAGGGACTCGAGTTGATCGAATGGGCGGGCGAAGCCCGCCCCGCCGACCTGCGCCGGCTGCCGGCCGATTGTGCGATGTTTCGCGTCCAGCAGCTTCGCGTGTTCATGGTCGTGGCAGTACAGGCAGAGCAGTTCCCAGTTGCTTCCGTCTGGAGGATTGTTGTTGGGATTGTGATCTTTGTGATGCACGGTCAGCTCCTTCAGCCGCTTGTCCGAGAACTCCCGCGCGCACGAGCCGCAGATGTGCGGGAGCAGCTTCAAAGCCCGCGCGCGGTAACTGGTGTTCCGCAAGGCAACATCGCGGTGCAATTCTGCGAGCACGTTCTTCTGCTGTTCGTGTGTCAACGACGTTCCACGCTGTTCCATGGCTGATCCTTTTGCGCGTGCGTTCAGTCCGCTTGCCGACCGATACGGGCTATTTCAACTGCATTTCCAGATCCCCAATCATCTTCGCATGGATGCCCTCATCAGCGGCAGCCGCGTCCACCGGATTCTGGTTCGGCACAGCGATGCGCTGCGCGAGATCCTTGGGATACTCAAGGGTGTATTCAAGGCGAAAGTCCTTCTTCTCCTTCGCCGCCAGCGCCACGTCCCAGCGAACCACGCCTTTCGCGTCCGGCTTCGCATCGGGCTTGATCGCCACATCCGTCACGCGAACCTCGTCCGTCTCCGTGATCGGAATGCGGTCGGCCAGTTGCAGCGCCACGGGGGTGTCGCCCAGATTCTCAGCGCTCACGAAAAACGACACCTGCATCCGGGTCCGTTTGCCGCTCCACGTGATCGAACTGCGCTTCCGGTCGAGCATGCGCGTCAGCTTGACTGAATCGGCGACGCCAACAAAAACGGGAAAGGACTCTCCCGGTGCCACGAAGTCCGTCTCGGTTGCGCCAAGAAACGCGCCGTCCACATAGAGCAGTACCTGACCCGGCAGCAGCGGCTGTTTGCCACTGTTGAGCAGCTCCGCCGTCCGGGCGGCATTGAGCGACACGGCGGGCGCCGCGACAATCTTATGCTGCGCCGCCATGTGTTCGGCGCCGATCAGCACCCGGACCGGACGTCCATCCGTGCGGACGCTTTGGATACCCGCCGCAGTGAAATGCGCTGTCGTTCCCCGCCGCTCCTGCAGCCGGGCGAAGCGGCTGAGATTGATGCGCTGCTGGGCCTGCTGCACATCCAGATTGCTTTCAAACTCCTGCTGCCGGGCTGGCGGGTTCAGATAGGTGTTCCAGGTCTTGATTTGTCCGGAAAATTTGCCGGTGGCGACTCGGAACGTGTCGGCCGCACCGGCCGGCATGCGCGGACCGACCAGCAGCTTCTCCAACTCGGGGATCTGGATCGTGTCGGTCGAGCGCTGCGTCGAGAGCGACAGCATCACGCCGTCCCAGTCCTCGCCCGTGGTCTGCGTGACGACGCCGAACGAGGCGAGCGCCACCCGGTCCGTCGCACCCCCGGTCCTCAGCTCATGCACCGGCTCCCAGGTGGCGCCCGGCAGCATGTAGGTGAGCCTGAGTTCCGCCGGGAGGGCGGCGCCCGCGGACTTGATCGTCACGATCACCGTGCGCTGCTCCAGTTGCGACCGCTTCATCAGCTCATTGAGCGTCCGCTGGCGCGCGAGCAGCTCAGGCCGTTTCTCGCGCTGGCGCTTGTCCAGCTCACGCCGGGCCTTGGCAATTCCCGACAGCGAATTGCCGATGAATGTGACCAAGCTGGCATATTCGTCGACTTTGATCTCGCGAACGACGGCGTCCTTCGGCAGTTTCTCCAGGGAGAACGCGCGAATCGCCTCCAACTGGCGCGCTTGCGCCTCGAGCACGCCGCGTTCGTCATCGAGCGCGGCCAACTGGTCGGAAACCTCCTGCATGGCCGCCTCGGCGAGGCGGATGTCATCGTCCTCGGGCCGCGCGAGAAAGGTCTTCGTCACCTCTACATCCACCAGCTCTCCGGCTGCGGCCGGACTCACGGCGAGCCGCACCGAGCCTTCGTCGATCCAGCCGGGAAGCTTGCGGAAGGAGAACTTCCCAACCCCGGTGGCGAGGTCTGCAACCGCAGTGCGCACCACGCGGGCACGGTCGGCATAGACGGTGACCTCGGTAATCTTTGCGTCGAGGGGCTTCGCCTCGCCCGCGTCAGCGGCCGGCTCATCGGCGGCGGCTGATACCATCGCCAGACAGGCTGACAGGATCGCTATCCATGACTTCATCTGACACCTCCTTTATGGCATTCCAACGTTGATGCGGAAGAACAGACTCTCGCTGTTGGTCGAGTCCCAGACGCCGTCGGTCAGATTGGTCCGGCCGACCACCGTGTACGCGCGCGCCGTCCCGAGATCCGGCGTCCACGTCACCCGCGGCAGCGCGTTGCTCATCGCAATAAGCGCCAGGAAGACGGACTGATTGTTGGTGGGTTCCGTGCCGGCAACGTACTCCTGCCAGGCAAAATACCCGTCGGCATCCGTGTCGCCTGCATCGGCCGCCTCGTAGTTGCCGCCCGTGACCAGACCATAGTGATCCAGCCACGCATACGGTGTTCCCTGCGACGTACGCGTGGGCGGCGCGGAGGCCGTGACCGAAACGTCATCCACGCAGACGCCGTAGCCCCACTTTGCATTGCCTTCAAAAGCAATGTAGTAGCTGGCGTTCGGATTCGGCAGGGTCAGCGTGCGCTGGGTCCAGGCCGCCACGCTGTTGGTATACGCAGCCAGCTGCGTCCACGTTCCGCCCGCCGAGGTCTTGTAGTAGACGCGAAGCTCATCCTGATCCGGCCCCCAGACTTCCATGTAATGCCAGAACACAAGCTGTGGATGATTCGTGGTGGATCCGAAGTTGATCACGGGCGTCACCAGTTTGGTAATGTGGTTGGAGTAGGCGCCCACATACAGCAAGGCATTATAACTGCCGCCATGCGCGTTGGGCGGATGGGTGTATCCCTCATAGGTGAGGCTGCCCGTACGAAAGATCCAGTCCACTGTGGATTCCACGTACGCCTGCGTCCATCCGGCAGGCATCGCGCCCCCGTGTTCAAATCCCTCGGCGAACAGCAGGACGTCGGTCTCCAGATTGAACACCATCTCGGATGACAAGCTGTTGGCGTCGGTGACCCGTACCGTAAAGATGGACATCGTCGCGGTGTCCGGCGTGCCGCCAATCACCCCGTTACTGCTCAGGTTCAATCCGGACGGAAGCCGGCCGGATGCCAACGACCAGACATAGGGTGTGGCGCCGCCAACCGCCGTCAGGGACTGATTGTAGGCCACACCCACCTGGCTCGCGGGCAGCGCGGTGGTGACAATGGATGGCGCCGATGTCGTGGATCCGCTGAGAATGACGGAGAAGGGCTGGCTGCTTCCCGTCATGCCTCCGCGCAGGCTGACGACCACGCGGTATACGCCGGCTATCGCGGGTGCGGCGATGAATACCTGCTCTACCGTGTCAACCTGATTGGTTCCCGTCGCGGCGGCATTCGTGGGATTCGCAGGTGTCAGCACATACGGGAGGTGCACCTGTCCAGCCGGTCCGACGATCCGCAAATCCAGATCGTTCACGAGCACCCGGTTCGTGGTGTCCAGCCCGCTCTGGGGGGGGCCCGCCGGGTCGGTCCAGCACAGCGTCGCGCGAATCGCGCGGGTTCCGTCCCACGTAAACCCGTAAGACACGGTGGTCTGGGTTGTGTCGAGGGTCAACTCCATGAGGTGCAGCGCCGTCGGCGCCTCGGCGTGCTGCCTGATCAGGTCAGCGGCGGCCTTCGTATTCATCAGCCCCCAGCCGTAGGTGTAGTCTGGACCGGCGCGGCCCAGATCATCCGCCGTGTGGATGATCAGTCCCTTCAGGGAACTGGCGCGGAGGAATTGCCCCGGAAAGAGCTGCCCGTAATAGTCGGTGAGCAGCGCCGCAGATCCGCACACGTTGGGGGTGGCCATGCTCGTGCCGTTATACGTGCCATAGCTCGTGTCGCTCCCCGCCAGAGACGAATACACAGTGACGCCGTTGCCCACGACATCCGGCTTGATGCGGCCATCATCGGTCGGACCCCAGCAGGAAAAAGAGGACATGGCCGCCGCCGCCACTGAACGGACACCGCCAGAAACCGCCTCGGTTACCGCGCCCACCGTCAGAATATTTTTGGCGGTTCCATCGCTGCCGATGGTGTCAAAGCCGCCGTTGTCATAACCATCGCTGTAGGGATCGGTCGCCGGGTTGTACGTCTTCGTGCGCCATTTGCCGTTGGAGTAATAGTAAATTTTGGTGTCCGCGCTTGGCGCGTTGTCATTGCGGTCATTCCCGGCCGCCTTGCACGGCAGGTAATACGGGGCGTTGTAACAAAGAGCGTCTATCGTAGCGGCTGTGTCATCATATTGGCCAAAGCCCTCGTCTTCGCGGGCGGGCCACACGCCGTACCAGGTCGTGCCATCCCATCCTCTCAAATACCCATACGAGTGGTTCGACAACTGGATCTTCCCGGCTTCGCCGGGCGCCGCCAGGGCAGCGGCGGTCATCTCAGCCGTATCGCTGTTCCAGTCGTACGAATCAATCGAAGCGCCGGGCGCCATGCCCAGAGCGGCGGGATCCACGCCCGACGCGCCGATGGTGCCGCCCACGTGCGTCGAATGGTCGCTGGCACCCACACCATCCTTGTTCACAACCCGTCCGCCAAATTCCTGGTGCGAGCTCCGGACCGACCCCTCATCCCAGACACCGACGGATCCGCCGGTGCCGGACACGTTGTACGGCGCGGTCGTGCGCACGAGATTCGCGGCGGTTGAGAGTGCCGCCTCCACATTCCGGGTGTGATAAATATAGACGCGGTTGCCACGAATGGCCTGCAGTTCGTAGCCATCGCCTTTGGGCGACCACCCTTCGGCAGCCGCGCGTTTCCACGCCTGCTCCCGTCTGGCCGCCGATTGCTCGCGCAACTGCGCGACCTTGGCAGCGCGCGCTGCGGCGGCGTTCAGGTTCCAGTCGGCCGCCTCCCGGCCATCCTGCGCCCGCGCGCCCTGCACGGCGATGCCGGCGATGACCAGGCCGGCCATCGCCACCGCGACCTGTTTTCTGATGCTCATCTTTATGTGCATGGCTTGGGAGTGGTCATGTCTATTTTAGAATGAAGCCGTGAAACGCCTGAGAATCGGTTATCTCACGCTCTTCTGCACGTCGCAGAGGTTCCGGTAGACGCCGCCTGCGGCGTAGAGCGTGTCATGGCTGCCTTTTTCGATGATGCGCCCCTGATCCATCACGAGAATGGTGTCGGCGTTCCGGACCGTGCTGAGCCGGTGCGCGATCACAAAGACCGTGCGGTTGGCCATCAGCCGCGTGATGGCTTCCTGCACCTGCTGCTCGGTCACGGTGTCCAGGGCGCTCGTCGCCTCGTCGAGAATCAGGATCGGCGGGTTCTTGAGGATCGCACGGGCGACGGCCACGCGCTGCCGCTCGCCACCGCTTAACACAAACCCCTTGTCCCCGACGATCCGCCCGTATCCGTCGGGATGTCCGCTGATAAAGGCGTGCGCGTTCGCCAGCTTCGCCGCCGCCTCGACCTGCTCCTGCGTCGCCCCTTTCGTGCCATAGGCGATATTCGCGGCGATGGTCGTGTTGAAGAGGATCGTTTCCTGCGTCACCACCCCGATCAATTTGCGCAGATCGGCCATGTCGATCTCGCGCAGATCCACGCCGTCCATCAGGACCCGGCCCTGGGTGGGATCGTAAAAACGGGCCAGCAGGTTGGCCAGCGTCGTCTTGCCCGAGCCCGTGGCGCCCACGACGGCCACCGTCTGGCCGCGCCCCAGAACGAAATTCGCGTCCTGAACGACCGTCCGGTCCTTGGCCGCGTACGAGAAATCGACGTGCTCAAAAACCATTTCCGTGTCGAACGACGGCTTCGAAACCGGGTGCTCCGCGACCGGCAACGCCGTGTCCGTGTCGAGGAACGAATAGATGCGCGTCAGCGCCGCGCGACCCGCCTGAAGCGAGGACTGGATTTTACCGATCGATTTCAGGGGCTTGTACGCCACCACCAGCGGGGTCAGCAGCGGCACAATCTCTGCAAACGTCTTGCCGCGCCAGAAACAGATCGCGAGAAACAAGATGGACAGCAGGATCGTCGCGCCCTCCATCATCGGGTTGATCAGCAGACTGATCCGGATTCCCCGGAGCGCCATCTTCACACACTCCTGATTGGCCCGTTTGAACTTCTCCTTCTCATCCTCCTCTGTATGGTAGGCCTTGACCACACGAATGCCCGTCAGATTTTCCAGCATGTTCGATCCCAGAATGGCGCTCCGCTCCATCCCCTTCCTGGAATAGCCACGGATCTTGCGCCCAATCATGGCCAACGGCCACATCACCAGCGGATAGCCGATCAGGGCCAGCACGATCATTTCCACCATGTCGTTCTTGATGGCGAAATACGCGACAAATCCGACGGACGCCAGAATCTCAAACGGCGCCTTGCACAGTTCGACAACCGTATGCGTGATCACGGTCTGCACGATCGCCGGATCGCCGTTGCAGCGGCTCATGATGCGGCCGACATCCATCGTGCCGAAAAAGTTGAGCGACTGGTTCTGCAGATGGCTGAACATTTCATTCCGCAGGTCCCGCACCACCCGCGTGCCCGCCCATTGCAGCGTGTAGCTGTTCAGATACAACATGCCCAACCGAAACACAAACGCCAGCGGAACGGCCAACAGCACCAGCAGGAAGAATGAAAACCGGACATCCCCAGAATCATTCAGAATGGTGATGCCCCAGCGCGCCGCCACCTGCTCCACTTTCGTGACCCACCCCGGCATCGCCCCCTTGGCCCGACTGTCATCCGCCACCGTCACGCTGCTGTCCGCCGCCGTCCGACCACCCTCGGCGCCGAACCCGCCACTTTGCATGTGTATGATCGCGGGCTGGAGCACCTGATAAATCGGCACCAGCGTCCCGCCCAGCAGCATCCCGGACACAATGCCCATCGCCAAAGCCCAGCGGTACTTCCGCGCCTGCCTGAACAGGCGGCCGTAGACGTGTCCCGCCGTGAAATCCTTGTCAAACCATTCCTGCATAGGCGTCCCGAGTATCCGAATTCAGCTGTTGAATGATTGACTTTATTCGGTTGGCAGGCAACAATCAATCACAAACTACGCCCAAACGACCGCAAACGACGTCCTGTCCGTCGTTGTTCGTAGTTTTGCGATATCTGGTTGCAGGTTTGACGGGATCGGGTATAATTTCGCGCCTCTCAACCTTATGATGCATATCTTGCAACTGCTGCCAGCCCTCAACGAGGGCGGCGTCGAGCGCGGCGTCGTCGAGATCAACCGCGAGCTGGTCCGGCGCGGCGTCCGCAATACCGTCATCTCAGCAGGGGGACGGCTGGCGCCGCAGATCGATCGCGATGGCGGGCGGCATCTCACACTGGACGTGAAATCGAAGAACCTCCTGACCGTGCCTGAACGCGTCCGCCGGCTGCGGGTACTGATTGCCGAACTGAATCCCGACATCATCCACGTCCGCAGCCGGGTGCCTGCCTGGCTGGCGCGATTTGCCAACCGCAACCCGCGGCGGCCGGTCGTCTCGACCGTGCATGGCTTGTACAGTGTCAACGCCTACAGTCGGATCATGACTCGCGCCGACCGGGTGATCTGCGTGAGCCAGGCCGCCGTGGAGTATGTGCGCAAGAACTACGGCACACCCGATTCGCTGATCCGCCTCGTACACCGGGGGATTGATCCAGTCGCCTTCGACCCGGCGAGGCTTGACGCCGATTATGTTCGCGCGTTCAAGACGCGTCATGCGTTGGACGGCCGGTTTGTCGTCCTCGCGGTCGGCCGCATCACCTCCCTCAAAGGGTATCGGGAACTGATTCAGGCTGCGGCCCTCGCGCGCGGCGGCCTGCGGGACAAGGCCCCTCTGGCCGTGGTGATTGTCGGCGGCGTGCAACAAGGCCAGGAGGCGTATGCAGCCGCATTGCGCGCGCTTGTCACGCAGCTCAATCTCGACGATGCGGTGGTATTCGCCGGCAGCCACACGCGCATGGCCGAGATTTACGACGCGGCCGACGTGGTCGTCTCGTGCAGCACATCCAAACCCGAGACGTTCGGGCGCAGCATGATCGAAGCCCTCGCCATGAATCGCCCGGTCATCGCCACCCGGCATGGCGGCGCCTTGGACATCATGCGGGAGGGCGTCACCGGCTGGCTCGTCGAGCCCGGCGATGTCGCCGGCCTGGCCGCTGGGCTGGTCAAAGCCGCTCACACCCGTCTGACGGGCCTGCGCACCTACGCGCTCGAGCGCTTCTCGCTCGACGCCATGGTCGAGAAGAATCTCGCGATTTACCGGGATGTGCTGGACGGGGCCGTTCGGGCGGAAGGTCGATAGGACCGGAAGCGCGATCCCGCCGGGCCCCTACTTCCGCTTCGAGGCGACCTCGATGGCTACGGCAACGGCGACGGTGGCGCCGACCATGGGGTTGTTCCCCATGCCGATCAGCCCCATCATCTCGACGTGCGCGGGAACCGACGAGGATCCGGCGAACTGGGCGTCGCTGTGCATCCGGCCCATGGTGTCGGTCATGCCGTACGAGGCCGGACCCGCGCCCATGTTGTCGGGATGGAGCGTCCGCCCCGTGCCACCGCCCGAAGCCACGGAGAAATACTTCCTGCCACGCTCGACGCACTCCTTCTTGTAGGTCCCGGCCACGGGGTGCTGGAAGCGCGTGGGGTTGGTGGAATTGCCGGTGATGGAGACATCCACACCCTCTTTCCACATGATCGCCACGCCCTCGCGCACATCATCCGCGCCATAGCACCGCACGGCGGCCTTCGGCCCCGTGGAGAAGGCCTTCTCTTCGACAATCTTCAACTCGCTCGTGTAGTAGTCAAACTGCGTTTTCACGTAGGTGAAGCCGTTGATGCGGCTGATGATGTAGGCGGCATCCTTGCCCAGACCGTTGAGAATCACGCGCAACGGCGCCTGGCGCACCTTGTTGGCGCTCTTGGCAATGCCGATTGCCCCCTCGGCGGCCGCGAACGACTCGTGTCCTGCGAGAAAGCAGAAGCACGACGTCTCGTCCCGGAGAAGCATCGCAGCCAGATTGCCGTGACCGATTCCGACCTTGCGGTCATCCGCCACCGAGCCGGGAATGCAGAAGGCCTGCAGGCCCTCGCCAATCGCCTCGGCGGCGGCGGCGGCCTTCCGGCTCCCCTTCTTGATGGCGATCGCCGCGCCAACCACGTAGGCCCACGCCGCGTTCTCAAAGCAGATTCCCTGCACACCCTTGGTAATGGCATACGGGTCAATGCCCAGCCCGTCACACACTTTTTTGGCATCTTCAATGGACGTGATGCCATAGGTCTTCAGCGCCGCCTCGATCTGCGGGATCCGGCGTTCATAGGATTCAAACAGTGCCATAAAAAATCACTCCTTTCAGACTCGCGGTTATTCCTCACGGGGGTCGATCGACGTGACTGCGCCATCGGCGGGCGTCGTGCGGCCGTAGGCGCCGGTTGCCTTCTTCAGCGCCTCGTTTGCGTCCGTCCCCTTCTTGATCAGATCCATCATCGCGCCCAGCCGGACGAATTCATAGCCGCAGATCTCGCGGTTATTATCAAGGAAGCAGCGCGTGACATACCCTTCGGCCATCTCCATGTAACGGGGGCCTTTGGCCCGGGTCGAATACATCGTGCCAATCTGCGAGCGGAGTCCCTTGCCCAGGTCCTCCAGGCCGGCGCCGATGGGCAAGCCGCCTTCGGAGAAGGCGCTCTGACTGCGCCCGTAGACGATCTGCAGAAACAATTCGCGCATGGCGGTATTGATCGCATCGCAGACGAGATCCGTGTTCAGCGCCTCGAGCAGCGTCTTGCCGATCAGGATTTCTCCGGCCATGGCCGCGGAATGCGTCATCCCCGAGCAACCGACCGTCTCGACCAGCGCCTCTTCAATCACGCCTTCCTTGATATTCAGCGTCAACTTGCAGGCGCCCTGCTGCGGCGCGCACCAGCCCACGCCGTGCGTGAGCCCCGAAATGTCGCCGATTTGCTTAGCCTGAACCCACTTGCCCTCTTCGGGGATGGGTGCGGGGCCGTGGTTGCAGCCCTTGGTCACGCAGCACATGTGCTGCACTTCGTGCGAATAAGTCATCATGTCCTCCTCGTTCCTCCACAACCCGTCGCTGTTGGAATTGGCCGATTATTGTAGCACATGTTTGTAATGGGCATCCACAACTTTCCGTCACATGCTTGACAGCGCAGGCATCAAAAGCCTACCCTGTGCCGGACTGCGCCGCATCCGGCCGGTCGTGGAGGAGTCTGGCCTTATGGCATTGATCAGCGTGAAGCAAGCGGTGTTGGGTTTCGGCGGGCATCCGATACTGGATGGCGTCGAACTGCACATCGAACGGGGCGATCGGATGTGTCTGCTCGGCGCCAATGGAGCAGGCAAGAGTTCGTTGTTGCGCGTCTTGGGGGGCGAGATGCCGTTGGACGGCGGCGAAGTGGCGCAGCAGGCGGGCATCCGCATCGCCAGCATGCCGCAGCAGATTCCATCCGGACTGGCGGGATCGGTGCTTGACATCGTCCACCCCGATCACGCGCACGACACCGAGGGGACGCTGACGCTCGAATCGGAGCAACTCATCAACCGGCTCGGACTCGATGCCGACGCATCCTTTGAAACCCTGTCGGGCGGCACCCGGCGCCGCGTTCTCTTGGCACGCGCCCTGCTCGGCAGCCCCGATCTGGTGATGCTCGACGAGCCGACTAACCATCTCGATATCGAATCCATTCTCTGGCTCGAGAGCTTTCTCATCAAGATGTGCAAGACGATTCTTTTCGTGACCCACGACCGGGCCTTTCTGCGGCGCCTGGCGACACGGATCGTCGAACTGGATCGCGGCCGGATCATTGACTGGGCGTGCGACTACGACACGTTTCTCGCGCGCAAAGAGGCGGTCCTCGCGGCCGAAGACAAGGAATGGGATCGGCTGGACAAAAAGCTGGAGAAGGAGGAGGCGTGGTTGCGCCGCGGGGTCAAGGCCCGCACCACCCGCAACCAGGGGCGCGTGCGTGCCCTGGGGGAACTCCGCGCCGAACGGGGGCAGCGCCGGGAGCGCACCGGCGCGGTGAACCTGTCTATCCAGGAGGCGTCGCGCACCGGCCGGCTGGTCGTGCGCGCGCAGGACATCACCTTCGGCTATGCGGGCAAACCGTTGATCCGGCGCTGCTCGACCGATGTGCTGCGCGGTGACAAGATTGGCGTGATCGGCTCCAACGGCTGCGGCAAGACCACGTTGCTGCGGATTCTTTTGGAGGGCGAACTGGAGGGCGGATTGCGTCCCGACTCGGGGACGGTCCGACTGGGCACCAACGTGCAGGTGGCCTATTCCGATCAGCTCCGGGGGACACTCGACGACAACCAGACGGTGCTGACCGCCCTCGCTCCCGATCAGGAATATGTGACCGTAGACGGCGTGCGGCGGCATGTGCTGGGGTATCTGGCCGATTTTCTGTTCACCCCTGACCGCGCCCGCCAGCCGGTGCGCGCCCTCTCGGGCGGCGAACGCAACCGTCTGCTGCTGGCCCGGCTGTTCGCCCAACCCTCAAACGTGCTGGTGCTGGACGAACCGACCAATGACCTCGATCTGGATACCCTCGACCTGCTGGAGGAACGCGTCGCCGGGTATGGCGGAACGGTGCTGATGGTCAGTCACGACCGCGCATTCCTCAACGCAGTCGTGGACCGCACGCTGGTATTCGAGAAATTCGATAACACTGAATCCGGCGGCCCGTGGCTTGGACGGGACGACGGGTGGTTTGTCAATGAATACGCCGGCGGTTATGACGATTGGGTCGCCAAGCGGCGCCCGCCACCGGCCCCCGCGACGGCCAAACCCGCGAGACCGGCCCGCGGCGAACCGGCTCGCAAGCGCCGCCTGACGTTTGCCGAGCGGACCGAACTGGATGCGTTGCCCACTCGGATCGAAACGCTGGAATCCGAGCAGAAGGCTCTGCATGTGCAGTTGGCCGATCCGGTCTTCTACCGCTCAGGCGATGCGCAGGGGTTTGCCCGGGCCCAAACCCGTAGTCAGGAGCTGGATGCGTCGATTGAAACCGCCTACAAGCGGTGGGCAGCGCTTGATCTGATCCGGCGCGAGTCGGAGTGAATCTGAGAACGGCAGGTCGTCCACCACACCGGATGAATCCACGCGGGCGGGTCTCAGGCCATCTCCCCATAGAGTGTCTGGGGCTTGGCGCGGGTGATGGTGACTGAGACGAGGTCGCCGGGGACGACCCGGGCATCGGCGCGGTTCTCGAAAATCACGATCATGTTGCCCGAGGTCCGGCCGGCCCAGCGTGAGGCGTTCCGCAGGCTGGGGCCGTCGGCCAACACCTCGACTGTCTCGCCGATCCGGGCCTCGTTGATCGCCTGCCCGCGCCGGTCTTGATCGGCGAGAAGGAGTTGGTTGCGGCGCATTTTCTCTTCGGCGGTGACCGTCTCGGGCAGGGCGGCGGCGGGCGTGCCCGGACGGGGTGAATACTTGAAGATGAAGGTGTTCTCGAATCCCGCCTCGTCCATCAACGACCGCGTCGCCTCGAAGTCTTTCTCCGTCTCGCCCGGAAAACCGACGATGACGTCGGAGGTGATCGCGAATCCGGGGCGGGCCGCGCGCAGACGGCCGATCGCGTCCAGATAGTCCGCGCGGACATAGCCGCGCCGCATGAGCGCCAGAATGCGGTCTGATCCCGACTGCACGGGCAGGTGGAGATGAGCGCAGACTTTCGGAATGTCACGCACCGCCCGCACCAGTTCATCGGTGCAACCGGACGGGTGTCCGGAGGTGAAACGGATGCGGCGTATCCCGGGGACGGACGCCACAGCCTCGAGCAGACGCGGCAGGGGCTCGGAGAAGGCCGACGGCGCGGGGGCGTCGAACCCGACCGCGTGGGCGCGGCCGTAATTCATCACGGACTGGCCGAGCAGGGTGACCTCCCGGACGCCGCGGGCGGCGAGCTGGCGGACCTCTGCAACAATCTCGGCGGCGGGACGGCTGTATTCGGGGCCACGGACGTCGGGGACGATGCAGTAGGCACAGCGCCGGTTGCAGCCCAGCAGGATCGTGACAAACGCCGCATGCGCGCCGTCCGAATGAACATGGGGAATATCCGTGACCTCCCCCGCCCCGCCCCATTCGGCGATCTGCGTCTCGCCCGCCGCCACCCGCGCGAGCAGTTGCGGCACCGATCCATGACGCCGGGATCCGACGATGAAATCCAGACCCCGAACCGTCGTGAAGATCGCCTCGCCCAGGCGCTGCGCCATGCAGCCCATGATGCCGACGATCAGCGGGCGATTGCGTTTCTCGGCGCACAACAGCCCCGCCTTGCCCAACGCCTTGTCCTCCGCCTTTCCCCGCACACTGCAGGTGTTGATGATGACAGCGTCCGCCTCCGCTTCGCTGCCGACCTGGACGTGGCCAACCGCCTCCAGCAGGAGGGCGACCGTTTCGGCGTCGCGGACGTTCATCTGACAACCGTAGGTGTGAATCAAGAATTTCATGAGGTGCCGGGGTCTTTGAATTATTCCGCGTCGGACGGTTCAGCCTCCGAGCCCGTCACCGTCCCGACGATGCGCTGAATGATGCCCCTGTAATTCCATCGCGGCTGGTTCGCCGGACCGGCGACTTGAAACTCAAGCAGGAGCCGATTAAAGGGCAGCGAAATGATCCGGGTGACCCGGCCAGCAATGGAGTCTTTACGAAAAATGTTCGCGCGCACCGTCACATCGAGGTCATCCTGAATGAGATTATAGGTGCCTTTGCCGAGCATGCTGAAGATGTCACCCTCGATCAGCAGGTCACTTGACCGAACCTCTCCGTCCCCGGCCTGAAAGGAGAACGAGGCGTCGGACTGACTGACGAGCAGATCGACGCCCGGGATGTTGCGGGCCATATATTCGGTCAGGCCCGCAAACACGGGCACACGCGACAACACGGCCCCCGTCAGGGCGAACGACCCGCTGCCCGAGAGCGAGGCCACCGGATTGGTCGCAAGGGTTCCAGACAGCGCAACCGCGCCCGACACCAAGCCCTCCCACAGGTTGGTGGTGTTAAGCGGAGCGAGCAGATCGCGCAGCGTCGCGTCGGCAATGGCGAGATCGGCGCGGTAGGGCATCTCCGGCGTGTCACGGGTCAAATCGAAGGCGAATCGTCCGCTGAGTTGGCCGCCGTTCGCCAGCTTGGCCTGGATGTTCTCGAACGCGACGTTGTACTGATTGCGGACCGTAAAGTCGCAGGTCGTTTGAGCCAGCGGAACACCATACAGGGCGATGCGGGGCGCATGGATCGTCCCGGCGAGATTATAGGGCAACAGGCGTTTCGAGTCGGCGTCAATCGTGCCGGAGACCTTCAGCCGCGGCACGCCGCCAAAAGCCACACGATCCAAAGCACCGTTTTGGAACAACTCGATGAGGCCGAACAGTTCCCCGGTCGGCATCTCCGACTGGGCATCCACATCCAGCAGACCGGTTGCCTCCTCGTAAACGAGGGTGGCTCGGGCCACACCGTTGGTCGTGACCGCCTGCAAGGGCGAGAGCGTCACGTGCCATGCGCTCGGGGTGACGGGGCTGACGGCGACGATTCCGCAGGCGACATGGGTCAGCGCAATGTCGTTCCACGAGAGGGATTGCGCCTGGATGTCAAAACGCAGGGTTTGTGTCTCGGGCGTCAGGATCCAATCGCACGAAACGGCCAGGGGAATTTCCGGGCTTGTGATACGGTCGCAGTAGCGGATTCCGGAACGGGACCCGGCCAGCATGAGGATCGGGCGGATCGTCTTGGCGCACAGGCGTCCGCTTGCCTTGATCTCAACCCGGCCGGACTGGAGATTCAGCCGCGCGGAGCCGGTGAGCGACTCGGCCCCGGACGAACGCCATTCGGCGCGCATGTTTTCCAGAATAAGCGTGGCGGCATTCAGCGAGAGATCGGCCGTGACACGCGCGGGCGCGATGCCGCAGAAAACGGGATCATCCAACTCGACACGCACACGCGAGAGATGCATCTGCTGAAGCCATTCGCGCGGGGCCTGAGTGTCGGCACCACGCTGCGTGGCCGACGGCAGAAAGACCGCCTCGGGGCGGATGAGATGAACGCCATCCAGCCATTCGACCCACGGCCGCCCGGGCCGGATGGAGAGATCACAGCGCACTTCCTGCGCCTGCACGAACAGGTCGTTGGTCGTCAGATGGATGCGGACTTGAGCGGTGTTCAGGACAAGCCCCCGGCGCAAGCTCACCGTCGCGCGCTCCACATGAACGGTCGTGACGCGGGTGGAGAGCCCGGCGGTGATGACGTTGAGTATCCGCGCGTGAAGGGGCAGCTCAGCGACCGAAAGCACAACGAACAAAACGACACACACGCAAACCGCGACCAAGACGGCGTTTCGAATGAACCGGGCGATGAATGTAACAACTTTGATCAACGGTGTCTCGAGAATCAAACTTGGTGGGCGCTACAGGACTCGAACCTGTGACTTCTACCGTGTGAAGGTAGCGCTCTAACCAACTGAGCTAAGCGCCCCCACCGCACACACATATGTGAACGGCGCGACTTATATCACGCGCCGGCTCATCCTGTCAAGCGCAGGACTGTGACCCAAATCCTCGCCTAAGGAGCGTCGCCGCCGATAACCTGCGCCTACACGCGCTCCGCAGCCATGGACCAGTCGCCAGAAA
>Ga0194113_10001542_pt1 | contig 31514 bp, 20 predicted proteins | sample TA2MahC200mmetaG_FD_146193 | JGI IMG/M metagenome (GOLD analysis project Ga0194113, IMG submission 146193) | Freshwater microbial communities from Lake Tanganyika, Tanzania - TA2015017 Mahale Deep Cast 200m | ecosystem: Environmental > Aquatic > Freshwater > Lake | place: Tanzania: Lake... | reverse complement strand
TCCACTCTCTCACGAGTCTTGTGGCTGTCTTCGATTTCATGCTTCCTTTCATAATGTTCCCGTTGAAATCAAAAACTGCCTTATTCCCCTGATATTCGGCATGGAAATGTGGAAGCTCATGCTCATCAAAGAACATTCTTATGATGATTCCAAAAAAACTGCAAATCTCAGGCATGAATTATCCTTTCTTTATTCAATGCCAACGAGCAAGGTCAGCGTGGGATGTAAGCCATCCGTTGGAGTAACTTGTTAGGATTTCTCTTCTACATGAATCCCATTTCCTTTGCTTGCCGTCTGGTCAGTATCAGCCCGTTCGGCAACTGGACAAAAGAAAGAGAATCAGCAATATCAGGGCTGCACAACCCGTCATGTCCCATCCTGATCTTGCAAACCCTTTCAATCTCCGTAGCCTTGCCCGATATGGTGTTCTTCTTAGTCCCGAAGAAATTACAGATTGTGTCCGGGGGAAGGAAGGTTTTGCTTTCCCGGTCAAAAAGGAAATTCAGCCTTGCAATCACATAGACCGTCGCTGATGCCCAGGACCAAAGACCAAGGGGTCAGGCCGCAACATTCAACAAATCCTCCTTCTCTAAGCTACTGAGAACTTTCCTTAATTCATGGTTCCCCTCTATCGCCTCCGCAAATCTCCTGCTCAATTGGCTGATCGCACCCCTCTGCATCCCAAAATACTCCCCAATCTCCCTAAGATTCAAACCACTACGCTGATAGCTCAGATAAATGCAGATTTTCTTAAAAAGTGGATCACTTCTTCCCACTCTCTTGATGACAGCTTTCTCTATTGACTCCAATGATGGCCCAATCAGAATCTTCTTTAATGCCGGAAGGTCACGATTGTCTATTTCCTTTTTTTCCAGATATTCCAGTTTGATTCTGTCAATAAATTCTTTGCTTCCTAAAAATGTAGACGCAATCACTTTTTTGAGGGGATTATCAAGTTCCTTGTTTTCTCGTCTCTCCACATATTCCCTGTATTTTTTAAACCCCCTCCCTCCCTCACCCCCAAATTCCCCAAGGATAAAATCTGTTGTTAACCATTGTGGTTTCTTGTCTCTTCCCACAAAGTACCGGTAGCTTGACCATGGATATTCCAAAGGAGTTTCCACCATAGCCGCTCTTACAGGGTTGAGGTGAACATAACGAGATAGCTCCTTACAGTATTCATCTTTATCGACAAGTACCCCCTTAAATCGTCCCTGAAAAAGATGCCCGGATCGACTTCTTTTGATATTGAAGTAAGTTGTGTACGCTCCATTGATATAATGAAGAATCTTTGAAAGATTCCCCCGTGGGGTCTCCAACAGAAGATGATAGTGATTTCCCATCAAACAGTATACATGGATAACAGCTCCATACCGCTCATGGGTTGATTCAAGATAGGATAGAAATTTTTCTCTGTCCCGGTTGTTTTGGAATACCGTCCTTCTTTCGTTTCCACGGGATGTCACATGATAAAATGCCCCCGGATACTCAATCCTCAGCGGCCTCGACACTCCTACCCCCTCCCTATCTTTCACTATCTTGTTGAATGTTGCGGCCTGACCCCTTTATCCCTAATAATCTTTTCGCTTATTTCAGGTCCGTATGTTGCTTTTGCAGGAACTTTATAACTAAAGGGATCTCTTTTTATTTCCCTCAAGTCTATGAATTTACTTATTTTTTCTGAAGCATTTTTTATTCTTTGCAATTCCCCTATTAGCCTAACCTTAATTTGAGCAGGAAACCCTCCTCCCCATGCATTCTCATCAATATCCAATTTTGCGGGGCTTTCTGCTTCAAAAATTCCGAGGCGACTATTTTGTGAAATGTTCAATAAGAATCCAAGATCGCCCTTCTTCACTGTCTTAAAGTACTGAAGGCGCCACTTTCTATCTCCCAATAAACCTTTCTCAAGGCATTCTTTTTCTGTCCCATCTGTGCAAATCATAAAGAAACAAGGCATATTGACCTTCATTATTTTCTCACCTCAAACACAATCAAAATAACATCTTTTTTGGTTTAGGTATATGTAAATTTGACTTCTATCTATTACAATTACAAAAACGGTTAACTATATCTAGAAAACTAAGTTTAATCCAATATTTTATAGAGACTTCTGGCTATTATTATGATTCTCTGGTCTGAGGCTACTTCGGAAGCGTTCGAACAGCCAATCTAAGAAGAACTTTGAGAATTCCCGATCGTCTGTGATCCGTTTATAAAACTTGAAGTTGGTATCAACCATATCTTGTAGACGATCGGTCACCACATGATCAAAAGTCAGACGGGCATTCTCCGGAGTGTTGACTCGTACACTGGCCACGAGTGCCGGATCTCCGGTAAGCCTCTCCTCGAGCTGTTGGATGAAGACTTTGTCCTCTTCGGTGAAGTCAGTCCCAAATCGCTCATTAAGCTCCAGGATGATTTGAGAGAGTGGCTCAATGTGGTCTGGAACAAGCTCCCCTTTGGCTCCAATGGGCTCAAGCTCACCCTCCCCACGCTCTAACTTGATCTTTCCCTTCCAGCTCTGCCGTATACGATAAGACTCCATGTCAATCTTTTGCTGTATTTCCCTCGGCAAATCATCTCTTTCAGGTGGAAGATAACGTCGCAGCAGCCGGTCGAAGACGTAAAGTTTCTCGAGATCCGCATCAGCAAAAGTGAGTATTTGTGAAAGGAAAGCATATAGACGCACATAATCTGTGAGTTTCCCTCGGAAATTCATCCTTTCCTCTTTGTCGAGGGTTTCATATCGATCTACGCACGGCGCAAGCATAGCATAAAGTTGATCCTGCGTGGATTTTGGATTGAAATAGAGTCGTGAAAAAGCCTCCACTTCTGCCCTGTCATATACGTGGAAGTCAGCAAGCTGACGTTCAAGATCGTAGAGCAGGTTCGGGTCAGTTGCCTCGGAAAGGAGAGTCTTTTCATAGTAAGGCTCGAAGGCCTTACGTATCTCGTCAGCATCATTGGCAAAGTCGAGCACAATAGTTTCAGCCTTTCCCGTATGTACTCGATTAAGCCTTGAAAGGGTCTGGACTGAATTCACACCTCCGAGTCTTTTATCTACGTACATCGTGTGAAGTAGAGGTTGGTCGAACCCCGTCTGAAATTTATTTGCCACAACAAGAAAGCGATACTCAGGCCTTTTAAAGACTTCAGCTGTCTGTCTCTCTGAATAACCATTCATGTTGGCTTCAGTGTAATCGATCCCCATGTCGCGCACTGTGCCTGAGAAGGCTACAAGTGCCCTATAGGGATATCCGCACTCTCTCAGGTATGCATCCAGAGTCTGTTTGTAACGGACTGCATGGAGGCGCGAACGCGTAACAATCATCGCCTTAGCCTTGTCGCCTATCCGGTGAGCTACCTGACCATGAAAGTGCTCGACCATGATCTCTACTTTTTTGCGGAGAGCGTGTTCATGGAGGTCTACGAAAGATCGTAAAAGATAACTTGCTTTTCCCTTCTCATAGTGAGGGTCATCCTCTATTTTCTTGAGAAGCTTCCAGTATACCTTATAGGTGGTGTAGTTCTCGAGGACGTCAAGAATGAAGCCTTCTTCAATCGCTTGACGCATGCTGTAGAGGCTAAAGGCCTCGAAGCGTCCATCAGGGCGTTTTGTTCCAAATAACTCAAACGTTTTAGATTTCGGAGTAGCGGTGAAGGCAAACCAACTTACGTTGGGAAGTCGGCCTCGTTTTTCCATCTCTGAGAGGATTCGATTTTCAAGTTCCTCTTCCGGTGTCTCTGCTCCAGCCTCTTCCTTCTCGGCCTCTTCGAGGCTTCCAGAGGCAAGGACTGCCTTAAGGCTTTTTGTGCTTTCACCCGATTGGGAGGAATGAGCTTCATCCACAAGTACAGCAAAACGTTTGCCGGGGAGATCGCCGATCTCTTCTACAATCACAGGAAACTTCTGCAAAGTTGTGACGATAATCGTCTTACCAGATTCAAGAGCATCTTTAAGTTGGCGGCTTGTGGTATCGATATTTTCTACAACCCCTGCTGTCTGCTCAAATTGACGCACAGTACGTTGAAGCTGCCGATCAAGGACACGTCGGTCAGTTATTACCACAATTGAATCGAAAACCCTTCTATCATTTGCATCGTGAAGTATAGAAAGTCGATGAGCAAGCCAAGCAATAGAATTGGACTTCCCACTGCCTGCTGAATGTTGTATGAGATAGCATTTCCCTGGCCCGTCTATCTGGGCCTGGGTCACAAGGCGACGAACAGATTCGAGCTGATGGTAGCGAGGGAAAATAAGGATCCGTTCGCCGGTCTTCTTACCCTTTTCATCTTCAACTTCAACCTCTTGGATGAAGTGCTGGATGAGTTCTAATACGCTGTCTTTTGACCAAATCCGCCTCCAGAGGTAATCGGTTGAATATCCGCCCTCAGTTGGTGATTTCGGGGGGTTCCCAGCTCCTCCAAATTTGCCCTGATTGAAGGGGAGAAAGGCTGTCTTTGCACCTTCTAATCGGGTTGTTACGAATACTAAATCTGTATCCACTGCAAAATGGGCAAGACAGCGTCTAAAGGCCAGCAGCGGCTCTCTTGGATCGCGGTCAAATCGGTATTGCTGGATGGCATCCTCCACATTCTGTCCTGTAAAGGGATTCTTAAGCTCAGAAGTGAAAATTGGTATACCATTTAGAAAGAGTACCAGATCAAGGCTCTTGTCGTTTTTTTCGCTGTACTGTAACTGACGAACTATGGGAAAAAGGTTGGCCTCATAAAGCCTTTGAAGAGCTTCGTTGAGACCGCTCGATGGTCTAAAGTATGCGAGATTAAACTTGCAGCCCGAATCTTTAATTCCATTTCGAAGGACATCGAGAACGCCCCGTTGCCCTATCTCAGAAGATAAACGTTTAAGAAAAAGCTCCTTTACGTCTGCTCCATGGTGCTGTTTGAGCTTCTCCCACTCCTTGGGCTGTGTGGCGTAAATGAAGTCGAGCACGTCTCGAGCAATCAGGCAGAGCTTTCGATCATAATCCTCAGGCTGATGTTTGCGATAGCCACCCGGAACCATATCACCAAAAGGAGCATAAGAATCCCGCCCCATTGGTAAATTTCCAAAGAGATCATCCTGCTCCTTTCCAAGCAAACTGGTCTCGATGGCCTCCTCAAAACTGCGCTCCGAGATTTTGGGGTTCATGCCACTTCACCCCGCACGTCGATCTTGCCCGTCACTGCGGCGGATATGAGGGCGGTTCGGTACTCCTTTAGGCGATCGATACCCTCGCGGATTTTGGCGGTAAGCGAATCAATCTTGGCCGTCTCGTGATCAAGGAATTGGGCAATGCTTTCCTGATCGAGTGATTTAGGCAACACACATATTACATTATTCACTTGGTCTACAGAGACAGCTTCATAGGTACTACCAGTGGCAACCGAAATTAGTTGTTCCCGAATACATTCCAATAGATATCTACAAAACCTATGATTTAATTTATCTGCCTGGGCAGTGATCGCGCACAAACCTCTACCGATACCATATTCCTGGTCTGCTGTATTGATTGCTCCAACAGGGGCGCGAACCGAAAAAAGATGATCCCCTTTAAAAGCCTTTTTGGGCGGGCTGGAACAATACATCCGAGGGGTAGGGTACTCTGAACCGAATTCTGCATTACCTTGTAGAAAAGGGATACCTTCCCCAAAATCGTTGCATAGCTCGGACGGAGGTGATTGCCCCATTTTGACCTGTGATATAAATTTCAATCGACGCATCTCCCAATGTGCCGGAATCTCTCCCAGCCAATCAATGCCAGAGTCTTTCATCGGGACATTTCGATCGAGGCCTTTGGTGACGGCTTGGCTGATCAGGGCGTTGCGTTTCTCCTGAAGGAGTTCGATGAGCTGCTCGTTCTTTGATATAAGTGCATCTATTTTCGCCGTCTCACGGTCAAGGAAATCGGCAATAGTATTTTGCTCCTCAAAAGGAGGGTTAATCAAATAAACATATTCGAGTTTGGTTTTTGACAACTCCTTAAAGGTGCTTCCTTGTCCCCATGATTCAAGTTCTGAACGGGCTGCTAAGAGTTGGTAGTAAAAGAAGTTTCGGTTAGATTTGTCAAGAAAAACCAGACTCCTACAACCTTGGTTTGTACAAAGATCGACTCCTGCAATCGCCAGATGTCCAATCGGAGCTCTTGTGGAGAGAACAAGACTACCGGTGGGAACCAAAGTCGTCCCACAGTTTTGATAACCAGCCTCAGTGATGTATCGTTGTGGCGCCATAAGCTCCCTTGATAAAAGAGCGCCGAGATCGTCCGGTGTGACCCATGGAATATCACCGTCCCAATAGTCCGGATTCTCGCTTTTGGGAGTAGAACCGTTTACCACGTTGAAAAGGCGTTTTAATTGTTTCATTTCCCAATGTATCGGGACCTTCCCTAACCACTCCACGCCAGAGTCTTTGTATTCAGGATAAAGTTTGAATTTGGATTGTGGTGACGTGTCACCGCTTTCTAAAGCGGCATCCTGCCGCCGCACTCCAAAAGGATCATCCAAAATTTTACTCATTTGAGGGCGATGTCCTCCATTATGTCGTAGACATTGTCGTAAATTTTTCGCAAACAGCGTCGCAAATATGTCGCAAACATCACCTTCTTTCTCTTAACCGATAAACCAATTGGTGAGTAGAACCCTCTGTAAATAGAACACTGACTTGAATCATATGCTTAAGGTCTCTCTGTAAGGTTCGGCGATTGACTGCCGGATAGAGCTTTTCATAATCCCGAATCGTCAGGCTGCCATTTTCTAAAAGGAACCCGATTGCCTTCGCCTGGCGCCTATTTAGTTTATGTTTTTTAACAATTACGTCAGAGAGGATGGCCTGTTCGCCTTTCTTCGTTACCTCATGGAGTTGTGTGGCAAGGCCCTCAACAAAATACTCCAGCCACCCAGTCATATCCATGGCTCTCTCTCGAACGCTCTGGAGGGCACCGTAAAAGGACGCGCGATCCCTGTCATAAAATTCACTAATGGTAAAGAGCCTCTTAAAATCATACCCTGCCCGATATAAATAAAGAGTGGATAGGAGCCGGGATACTCGTTCATTCCCGTCAAGAAAAGGATGAATGTGCACAAGTTGGAATTGTGCGATGCCGCTGACCAATACAGGGTGTATCTCTTTTTCACTGTTCAACCAACCCACAAATTCAGCCATCATTGGTGGAACGTCTTGTGCTGAGGGAGGCATATAAATAACCTCACCTGTTGCCGAATTGACAACGTAGTTTTGTTTGTGGCGATATTCACCAGGACCTGCTTGGCCGCCCCGAACACCCTCTACCAACCGTTTATGGATCTCCCGAATCATTCCCTCTGTAATTGGTCCCCCGCTGTTAAGGTATTCGGCGACCAAATCAAATGCCTTCCGGTAGTTCAGCAACTCTCTCACATCATCGGGGTTGGCCCCTGGAACCTTCTTCCCCGCCCAGAGACGCTCGGCCTGTTCTAAGGTTAGCCGTGTTCCCTCGATATGTGTCGTGTGATGAGCTTCCAGAACCAAAGCCCTCTCACCCATGACACGAATCCAGTCTTCGGATAGAGTTGCGGCTTCCAAGAAACCGCGTGCCCGTTCGATCCGTGTTAGGCCATTTGTGATATGATGGGTAATGTTAAATTTTGGTCGGAATCCCCGTGGAGCCTTAGATAGGTTTTCACTTTTCATTTCACTCTTGCGGCTCATCCCGCCACCTCTCTCAACATTTCTAAGATATCCTTTTCGACTTTACGGATATCAGCCTCTATTTCTTCAAGTGGACGGGGTGATGTATATTTGTAAAAGTAACGGTTGAAGTTGATTTCGTATCCTACTTTGCCAACCCCACCATCTTTGTGATCGCGAATAGCGGTGTTAATCCATGCGTCAGGTACGTGGGGTTTCACCTCTCGTTCAAAGAAAACTTCGATATTCTCTGAAAGGGGAACATTCTCCGTATCGCGGAGCTCTGGGTCGGCTTCGGGATGCCCTTCATCATCACAACATATCTCAGCCGTTTCATCCCGCTCGGACAGGGCAGAAAGGATTGCCTTCTGCACAGATGCTCCAATCTTTATCCCATTTTTTTTCCCAGCCGCCCTGACCAAATCAAGGAATTCATCCCTTCTTTTATAAATGGTTTTTGGCAAGCCATTGAGCATGTTGAGGATGGCTTCTTGGGCGGCACGACCTTCCTTCTCTTCAGCTTCCTTGGCTTTGGCCTCCTTCTTTTTACTTATAGCTAAGTTCTTGAATGCGCTCTCATCCCTGAGCCGTGCAATTCGCTCGGGAGTGGCTTGAAAATTGAGACGAAGCGGTCGTTCTACAGTGATCTTCCGATAACCGAAATGGGTTGTGGGGTAGATTTTGCTATATTCACCTTCTTGGAAATTCCGAAGCAACTTCAGGATTTCGTTCGATTTCTCCGGAGGCACTTCGCGGCGTTTGTCGCCAAGGCTCTTCCGCATTGGAACCCAGAACGATGTAGCGTCAATGAGTTGAACTTTTTCTTTTCGTTCTTTATCCTTACGGTTGGTGAGGACCCAGACGTAAGTGGCTATCCCTGTGTTGTAAAAGAGCTGCTCTGGCAGGGCCACTATTGCTTCAAGCCAGTCATTCTCAAGAATCCAGCGACGAATCTCACTTTCACCGCTTCCCGAATCACCTGTAAAGAGAGGGGAGCCGTTCATGATGATTGCAACTCGCGAACCACCTTCCTCGACAAGTTTCATGTGTGCAAGCATGTGTTGGAGAAAGAGGAGTTGCCCATCTGAAATTCGTGGCAATCCTGCTCCAAAGCGACCAGCAAAGCCTTTTTCATGTTCAGTCTTTACATCCTCCTCGTCGCGTTTCCAATCTTTACCATATGGTGGATTCGTAATCAGATAGTCGAAATGGCGGCCAGCGTGCTGATCTTTCGATAAAGTGCTTCCATAGGCGATGTTATCAGCGTCGTGTCCATCCGGATGAAGTATCATCATGTCCGACTTACTCACCGCCCAGGTCTCAGGATTCACTTCCTGACCAAAAAGGTGGATGTCGGCCATAGGGTTAATGCCGGTTCTAGCCTCTGTGCCGAGTATGTGCTCTTTAGCAATGGTAAGCATTCCTCCGGACCCACAGCAGGGATCATAGACGGTTCGAATAACTCCTTCCCCCTGTACGCGCTCTTCATCACCAGCAAGCAGCATATCCACCATTAAATGAACGACGTCACGGGGCGTAAAGTGTTCACCGGGATTCTCATTTAGAGCCTCATTAAATTTTCGGATAAGCTCTTCAAAGATTGTCCCCATCATAGGATTTGGAACTCGGTCAGGATGAAGATCAACACTTTTAAAACGTTCTAAAACTTTAAAGAGGAGTCCCGATTCTTTAAGTTTGGTAATGGTATTATCAAAGTCAAATTTCTCGAGCACTTCGCGCATGTTCGAACTAAACCCATTGATGTAGTTGCGGAGATTCGCTGCCAGATTAGGTGCATCTGCCAAGAGTTTCTCAAAATCGTAACGAGAGGTATTATAAAAGGCGAAGCCCGATGCCTTGCGGAGCTGGGGATCAAGGTTCTCGAGTTTGCCTTTGAATTTGGCATTCGTCTCAAGGACCTTATCCTTGGTAGGTGCAAGGACACAATCAATCCGCCGCAATACCGTTATCGGAAGAATAACGTCCTGATATTTACCGCGCTTAAAGGTGTCACGGATTAGATCCGCAACACCCCAGATAAAACTAACAATTTCGCTGTGGTTCATACTATCTCTCTATTTAGGCTGTAACAAACAAAAGGCCCATTCTTTTGAAGAACACGCTTTTTGAGCAAACCTATTAAATAAATTCCTCACCACCCCCACCTAAACAACACTAAATATACCAAAAACAGAAAATTCTGACAATTTTTACAGCATTTTGTGTGCTAAGAGAATTCCTTTTTAACTCCTTGATATTAAAAATTTTTTGTTAGGTGGATGAAATCAACCTGATCAAAGACCGACGAAAAACCTCAACAATTTGAAAAGTTGCCCCTATTCACTTCAAAGGATTCATTTTCCTGAAAGGTCAAATAGTCGGTCCGCGAAGGATTCGATTAAATTACGATGAGCAAGTTTCAACCTCCACGATTCTGGGATTCCTTCCTCTCCATAATAGGCTCCTGCCAACTGCCCATAAACAGCACCGGTGGTATCAGCATCATCTCCAAGGTTCACAGCTAACAGGCATCCTTCCATAAATGAGTCGTTCTGATAAAAAGCCCAAAGTGCTGCTTCCAGAGATTTCACCACATAACCTGTTCCTTTTATCTCCGGAGGGTTTTTCAATTTAAACGAACCCGATGCAATCTCCTCGATTTCTTTTGCTAAGGGTCTTTCTTTCCAGTAATCGAGGATAGGTGAATAATGGTCTGAAAGGAGCTCACCTTTCTTTACTCCATTAAGAGCTCCTACAATTAAGGCTCCCAAATACCGACAGGCGTCAATCGCAACTGCCGTCCCATGAGTAGTGCGAGAACTTTCACCTGCTCTCTCAATCGCTTCTAGGGGTTTCTTAGCATAAAACATAGGCACAGGTGCTAGTCTCATAATGGAGCCATTGCCCGCTGAATAAGAATCAGTGGACCCACAATAAGGTTCCCGTGTCTTTTCAAACCTCAAAAGAGCAGATTTCACTGTCCCTCCAATATCGAAGCAGTCACCTGTGCTGCTGAGATGTCCTTTACGGAACCATTGTAGATAGCTCGCTAATTGATCGATTGGATCGAATCCTTTACATTCGATCAAACTCTGAGCCAAGCATAAAGCCATAGATGTATCGTCGGTCCATTCCCCTGGTTTCAGATGAAAAGGTCCTCCCCCAACCATGTCTTTTATAGGTTTGAACGATCCAGGCCTTTTGAACTCCAAAGTTGTTCCGAGAGCATCTCCAGTGGCTAGTCCAAGAAGTGATCCTCTATAACGACTAATCTTCTCCATTCATGCCCTATTTAGCTAATTAACCTCAACTGAAACTGGTTCCATGGTGTGAAGAAAAAATAAAATCACCTCTTTTGGAGGTTGACCAAAGATGGTCTTAATGGCATCTGAATATACTTGGGCTTGAGGCTTATAATGTTCGACTTTCGAGTTTAGATCATCCTTTTTTACTAAATCCGTCTTAAAATCCAGAACCACGAGCCCATCCCCTTCCCTAAAAACCACATCCATGATTCCTTCAAAAATAGTCCCATTTCCCTTAAAACTAAAAGGGACTTCCTTCTGGTAATTCCCCGATTTTATAATTCTCTGAAGGAGCGGAGAATTAAGTGCCCCCTTAACCATTTCCCCTGCCCTTTTTATCATAGTTCCTATTGCTCCAAGGTCTTTCCCTTCGATCTCTGCCATCTTCTCAAGTAAACCAGGCTGGTTCCACTCCAATCTTTCAAAGAGCCTATGAACAAGCTTTCCAAAGATTGCCCCTTCACCTCCGGTCACCTGAGATACAATCCATTCATCATCCTTTTCAAATTCTGAAACCTTTTCCGTGGCTGTAGCGATTGGATAACCCTTTCCAACGTGCTTTACTAATTCATCCTGTGTTTGCTTCCATTTCTCCCTTTGAGAAAGGACTAATCTCGAGGCCTCCCCTCCTTTCACCTCGGGATTTAACGGTGATCGGAAGGGAGCTGTTTCTTCGGGTTCAAGTTCAAGCTTGTTCGTATCATAAAACATCATGTCTTCGTTCCACTTTCCGAATGGAACTTCATCAGGCATATTTAAATACGGTTTAAGATAATTTAAGAAACTACCATCCGGAACATCCTTTTTACCGTCCTTCCTTTCTTTCACCCAGAAGGCAGGCAGAACTAAAAAGTCCCTTGCCCGAGTCATCCCCACGTAAAGAACACGCCGCTCCTCTGCTTCTCCACGCTTCTCTTCCCATTCGCTCATCTCTCCATAATTCCGTGTCCAGAAATGATTCTTTTTATCGCCTACTTTAATGGCGATTCGTTCTCCATTTCGGTCGATGATGAAGTCTTCACGCCCACTTGCTTTATGGGCAAGGTCTGCGAGGATGACCACAGGGAATTCCAGCCCCTTGGCTCTATAAATTGTCAATAAACGAACGAAATTATCACCCCTTTCGAGTGTGGGGGGTTCTTCCTCTTCGGCTTCTTCCTCCTGCCTTTCAGAAAGCCAATGGACAAAGCCCCTGAAACTGAGCATCCCTCTTTCATCCAAGGCACGGGCAACATCGCCGATCTTCATGAGATTCGAAACCCTCTGCTCCCCTTGTGGTTTCAAGAGGAAGAGGACCAATCCACTTGTTGCCCCATAGAGTCTCTTCAAAAGAGCGGCAACGCTTGCCCGATTTCGAATCTCGTGGAGTTCTCGAAGGAGGCGGAAAGGCTGTTCCAATGCTGTCCCCTGAGCCTCTTGCAGGTAATTTAAATTTCCTCCTCCGGCATGAAACATAAACAGCTCTTCATCAGATATCCCGAAGAAGGGCGAACGCAGGGCCGCCACCAGGGCAACCTTGTCGTTAGGGTTGTTGATTGCTTGGAGAACAGCCAGTAGCTGCTGTACCTCCTGGCGCTTGTAAAAATACTTTCCACCAACGACCCGGTAGTCCACTTCAAAGGACCTTAAGGCTTCTTCAAGGGGATTTAAGGGAGTGTAGGCTCGTATCAGGATGGCGATATCCTTGAACATGATAGGACGGAATGATTGGTCAGAGTCGTCCCACACCTGCCACCTCTCTTCGCTAACCAGCTTTTGAATGAATGAGGCGATACAGCGGGACTCCCATAAACGGCAATCGTCAGTCCTTTCCATCACAATATTTTTGTTTCTTGGTGGATAGAGTAGCATGATGCCGTGTTCAGGTGGGACAGTTCCCCTTTTGCGGCCAAAATGAAGTGGAACATACCCTGGCTGGTATTGACCATCCTCCGGAGGCTTTATCAGATCCTGAAAGATCTTGTTCACCACACGGACAATGGAGGGTGCACATCGGAAGTTCTGGGAAATGTTTAGAAGGCGGTCCTCCCCCATCCGCTTCTTGGCTTCTTCGTACATTTCAATGTCGGCACGACGGAATCGGTAGATGCTCTGCTTGGGATCCCCAACAAGAAATAGACGCTTTGGCAAAACCTGGACATCGCTCCACTCGAGTGCAGGCGTCTTCTTGTCCATCTCTGAAAGAAAAAAGACGATCTCGGCCTGAAGAGGATCGGTATCCTGGAATTCGTCAACCAGTAAAAATTTGTATTGATCACGGAAGTATTTCCGGACTTGTGGGTGTTCCTTAAGCATATTTCTCGCAATAATGAGAAGATCATTGAAGTCGAGAAGGTTGCGTTCCCTTTTGGCCTGTTCATAGGCCTTGATGTAGTCAGTTAACCGTTCTGCAAGTGCCGCCATAACAGAATCAGCGATGGTCGATATAACCTCCTCTTGGGCCTTTGAGAGTTGATCTATTTCGTTTCGAACATCTTCAAGATGTCCTTTACTTTCCCAGTTCTTCCGGTTTCCCTGCTTAGAAGAGCCAATATAGATCTCTTTAAAGATGAAGATCCCTTTCTCTTCTTGAGGGAGTGATTGCAGTTTGAGAAACTGTTCGTTCAATTGGTCAATCTTTTGGGCCGCTTTGTCTTCATCTGGATTCTTGCAATATCTCTTCAAGCGGCCCAGGGAACTGACACCTTTTTGAAACGATTTAATGAATTGCCCAATTGCTTTCTCCACTTCTTCAGGGGAAGGAGGAGATGGTAGGTACTGTAACACGTCTCGGTTTTCCAACACGAATTCGCTTACCTTACGTATCTGCTCAGGGGTGATTCCAATGAGCACGGCACGGCGCAAGGCGGGGTCATTTTCATCCATCTGCTTTTCAAACCACCCTTCCCAAACTTCAGACTGAACGAGAGAGGAAGTTAAATCATCGGCAACTTCAAAGTTGGGGTCGAGTCCTGCCTCGACCGGGCGCTCCCGAAGCAAAGAACCGCAGAAAGAGTGAATCGTCGTCACCTGCATCCGCTCCAGATCAGAAATGGCCTCGGAAATTCGTTGATATTCGCTAAAATTTGCCTCATTCGGAAGAGCTTTCTCTAATTCCTGGCGCAGCTTCACCTTTAATTCGGCTGCGGCCTTTTCCGTGAAGGTAATGGCTGCGACCTCTTCCAGGCGTGCCTCACCTGCTTTAATCAGGTTAATGATACGGGTGACAAGCACAGTGGTTTTGCCTGTTCCGGCGGCTGCCTCAATGATGTAACTTTCAGAGATATCTTGAGCAGCTCTGTCCCGCTGTTCCTGGTCTATGAACTTTGCCTCAGATTTCATTCCTCGCTCTCTTCTTTGGAATCCCCCCTCTCCCCCCTTTGCGAAAGGGGGGTTGGGGAGGTTAGCATCTCCAAGTAGCTTTTCACCCTCGGGTCCTTTGCCTTGCGGTCGAAAAGTATTTGGGTCCAGGATCCACAGATTATTTTGAACTCACAGTATCGACACTGACCATCCGGTACAGCTATAAAAACTCCATCCTCAATGCTTCCAGCGATGGTCTTCATGATCTCCTGAAGCTTAGCCTCTTTTGCCTTTAGCTCAGATCCTTCAAAACCAACAGGCTTACCTGATTTGAGAAAGTAGTATTCAGCAGATTCAACCTCTATGTATTTGTGAATTCGACCGAGCAATTGCCTTGCGGCATAAAGATAGAGCGGAAGCTGCAAAGTCCTGCCACCCTGAAAGTCGTTTGGTTTAGCAGAAACCTTACCGGTTTTGTAGTCCTTCACCCGTGCTCTTTTCCCATCCTTTGTCAAATCAATCCGGTCAATTCTGCCCCTCAGGTTAACGGTTTTCTCTGCCAATTTTAGGGGGATAGGGTCTTCGGTTGAGATTTCGCTTTCCTGAAAACCGAGGTTTTTCATACCGTATCGAACTTCAAAATAGGTGGGTATGAACTCCGTGTCATTTAGCTCTTCATTAAAGAAGTCAACCAGGTTATCCAAGATATTTCTCTTCTCCACCTCCCAGAGCATGGAGTAACCGGTTACCCCCATCTGCTCAAATTCGATGAATTTCTTATTGGCTATCTCTAATAATCTCTCCAGGTCTTTTTGTTCTAATTGGAGCGAAGATCCTCTTTCTTTTTTCAAGTCGGTAAAAAACTCATAGAGGATAGAATGGACGAGAGTTCCTTTGTCGACGGGGTTGATGGTTGCCTCCTTCTCAGGCTCTGTCAGGGCCTCGATCCCCATGATTACGCTTAAAAGGTATTGATAGGGGCAAGAGGCATAGGCCTCAAGCCTTGTGGGAGAAATGCTTTTCTTAAAGATCGAATATCCCTCACGCAATACCTGAAGAGCCTCTTTCGAAGAGAGAATGCCTTCATAGCCTGTAAAAATTCTCTTCCCCCATCGGGAGGATTCGAGCAGAAGGCCACGGCCAAAGAATGGAGAAAGCTCCCGAAGATAAAGTAATGCCTCTGCTTTCTTCTCCTCTAACTTTTGCTGTGCGATTGAGATATCAAACTCCACTTCATCCAGGGCCTTTTCAGGGGATCTCACAGCGATCTCGGATAGAGGGATGCGGACAAATCCAGGGAACCTTTCAAACTTCTGAAAATCAGTACTCTCTCCGGTAAGTGCCTTCACAGAAGCGAGCAAGAATGATGACGGCAGGCGTTCCTTCCCCGTCCCGACTTCTATCCGGGGGAAGCTGAGAATTAACTTTTCTTTCGCAGCGCCGACGGCAAGTCGAAAAAGGAGTCGTTCTTCATCGAGCCTCCCCTCCGCTTTCAGTGGCAAAGGTTCGTTCTTTTTCCCACCAAGAGATCGGTTCAAGATTTTTCGTTCATGGTCCAGCAAGATTGCATCCTGCCTTATTAGGGGTGGAAAATACTTTTCCGCCATTCCCGGTATGATGACCGTTTTAAAGGGAACACCACGGGCTGTCATCAAGTTGACGACGGTCGGACCATTCCGCTGAAATTTTCCGGTGGGGATGACATCCTCCTGTAACACCTCTTCGACCAAACGTGAAAAATCCGCCTGAGACGGATGAATGCCAGTCAGATCCAGTTCAGAAAGCCTCTTCACCCCCTGCTTGACAATAATACTTTCCTCATCTTGTTCCACAAGACCATCAAAGGCGTCGAGTAGAGCGGTCGCCTTTCCGTTCCAGTTATTTGATGCTTCCAATTGCTGGAGATATTTGAAAAGCTCTTTGATGAACCGGATCAGCTGATCAATGGCAACAACATCTCCCTTATGGAAGCGTCTCCTACCTTCACCCTCTTCTTCCCCTTCCCCCTTTTTGATCCAGCTCTCTCTAAGTCGGTCAAGTCTCTCTTCCCATTCTTTCTGACCTTCGACGATGCCTGCGTGGATGGAAATAGCATCCCATTGGGACGGCGTGAGGGGAAATTCTTTTCTCGCAGAAAATCGGTCAGAAAGTAATTTTGCAAAAGTAGCAAATTCAATTACAGATTGTCTTGAAAAATTTCGTTTAATAATATTCAAAAGCATCAATAAGCTTCGACCTGCCTGAGTCTCATTCAAGGGAAGTCCATCACGTAGATAAGGATTGATCCCCAACCCATCGAATGTCTCTCGAAATAGACGTGAATATTCCTCTGGTACCCGCAGAAGGACACCCATTTCGTGAAAAGCAATCTCCTTTTCCTGAGATGCTCGAAGGATCTCCCGTATCACTTCTCGAACTTCTCTTGGCTCACCTGGTGCAGAAACAATCTGAATGACATCTGGAGGAATCTCTACTGGCTTCCCATCATTGAATAGGTGGTGGCATAGATGATCGAGGAGTTGACTGCGTTTGTTGGTTTCTGGAATTTCAATAGAAGTTTCTTTAAAGCCATTATCCTTGAGCCAATTTAATGTGGGCTTTACATATTCGAAGGCATGAGTAGGTTCATAAGGAAGGAAGACGATCGTTTCTTTTTCATTAAGACAGGCTTGGAGAAGTTGTCTTTGAACGATATTGAAGTCGTAGAAACCATAAATGATCGTCTTGGGTGTTTGTTTTAGATATATCGAGTCTTTTACCAATTCATAGGCGGATGTCATCACGTCTGATTCATCGTACCATCCAAGATCCTGTAACCGCTTTTCATAAGCCTTCCAGAGACTGAGAAGGTCTTTCAATTTCTGGAGATGAACCTTCTTTGCTATCTTAGTATCACTTAGAATGTGATCCATTTGTTCAGGAGAGAGACAGGCATCTTTGAGATCATTCAAAGTGGCAAGGATAGCCCTGTGGAATCCTGGGTGGTCTATGATATCGTGAAAGTAAAATCCCTTGTCTTTCTCGGCCAAAGACTTTGAAATGTACCCAATAATGAGTTCGTCAGCGTGAAAAGGAATTTCAGTTCTCCCCTGACTGAGGAGGTGGGGTGTACTAACTTCCCTCGCAAATTCTTCCAAGGTCTTGAATCGAAGATTGAAATGAGGCACTCCATTTTCTGCAAGGAACCGACGGACGTGAAGTGCGAGGAGCTTCGATGATACGAGAATCAGGAGGGGGCTAAATGGGTCTTGGGCTCTTACTGCTTTAATTTTGTTGACAAATGATGACTCAAGGGCAGGATAATCCCCTATTAATAAGACTCGAGCGTTACCTTGATCTTTCCCCATCACCCCCACCCTTCAATTTCATCCACTTCAATAGAGAAATTTTTGGAGGTTTTTAAATGCCATTTTATTCCTTTCCATTAATTGAATCAATATCTTTAAGCTCCATTTTACAAACTCCAAGGCTTTCCTCACCTTCTTGTATTCTCCTTCTAAAGCCTCCACTTTTTGTACGGGTATCTTTAATAGAATTGCAAAACTTTTCCCTTGACTTTTTATATGCAATCGTGCATTTTAAATGCATAATTACAATAAACATTGGGAGTATGGCTAAGACATACATAACTCGGACATTAGAACCGGTTCTGCTGAAGGCCACCCGTGAATTTCCAGCAGTGGTCCTCACCGGCCCTCGACAGTCCGGAAAGACGACTCTTCTAAAGCACCTTTTTGGTAGACATTATCGCTATGTGTCACTGGAGCTTCCCGACATCCAAGAGGCTGCCTCAGTCGACCCACGGGGGTTTCTTGCACTCTACCCTCCACCCGCCATCCTTGACGAGGTCCACTTAACACCGAGTTTACTTCCCTATATCAAGGAACATCTTGATGCCCATCGTGATAAAAAAGGGCAGTATCTTTTAAGTGGTTCGCAGAATCTGCTGCTCATCGAGAAAGTAACTGAATCTCTTGCCGGTAGGGCCGCAATATTACGACTTCTCCCACTTGCAATGCGGGAGGCCATAGGAAGACCTTACGCTTCTTTCATCTGGGAAGAAAAGAAACGGCAAGTGAGGCGTCAGAATATTTCCTCTCTCGACCTCTGGAAAGGTTTTCTACGTGGCAGTTATCCGGAGCTAGCAGCTGATCCGAATCGCGATCACCTACTCTGGCATGCAAGCTACGTACAGACCTATCTTGAACGGGACGTCCGCTCCCTCCGACAGGTTGGCGATTTGACTCTTTTTCAGAGCTTTCTAAGAACACTGGCGACTCGAAGCGGACAACTTCTGAACCTCACGGAAATGGCAAGAGATCTTGGAATGGCTGTTAATACGGCTAAGGCATGGCTGTCGGTCTTGGAGGCAACGTTTCAGGTGATGATCCTACGTCCTTATTTCGCCAACATCGGCAAGCGCCTTGTAAAAACGCCTAAGGTCTACTTTATTGATGTTGGCACCCTCTGCTACCTTACTGGTTTAAAAGATCCAGGACATGCTGCCTCTGGCCCTATGAGCGGTGCGATCTTTGAAACAGCCGTTTTATCCGAAATTGTTAAGGCCTTCGTCCACCGTGGAGAAGAACCGCGTGTCTACTTTTGGAGAACATCTACTGGTACGGAAGTAGACATCATTGTTGAAACAGTTGGGAAACTCATTCCTATTGAAGTGAAACTTTCCTCAACCCCAAGACCTGTCATGGCTGCTGGGATTAAGTTCTTTCGGGAGGCTTTTGGTGACCGAACTACGAAGGGGTTTGTAGTCCATCCTGGTGACGTCCGTCTGCCATTAGGAGGAGAAGTGATAGCCCTTCCTTTCTCAGAGTTGTGACTTTTTCAAGTCACTGGCCGAACTTTTAAGGATTTGTAGGGCACATGCGGTTCTTCCACGAGAAACCCTATCCGTTTCTTTGGTGGTTCAGGTTCTGGTAGTACCATTAGCTTTCGGATAGCATCGAAAACCAACTTAAATTGAGTATCATATTTCTTCTCAAGCTCATCCAGCCTTTTAGCAAGCTCCTTGTTCGAGGCAAGTATCTGCCGGAGTCTGACAAATGCCCTCATGATTTCAATATTGACCTTAATGGCTCTCTCACTATTTAATATACTCGAAAACATTGCTACACCTTGTTCTGTAAAGGCATAGGGGAGTGACCAACCGAAATACTTTTTATGTGGTATCACATTTTGTGATACTAGCTGTTCTGCCTCAGAGGTATTAAGCTGAAACATATTGTGATAGCTTTTAAGAACAAAATCAGGGTCACCCATTAAAAGTATTTCTTTTTTACTTCTCTTGATCGAGTTTCCCTTCAAATTCTCGCCAAGCTATTTATCTTTTTGGAGGAGAGCCTCTTTGGCCAATCTTATCTCTAAATCACACTGGAGGCACCTCGTTGCCTCCATGATAGCTTGATCGTCATTCAAACAGCGTTTAACCTCAGGAAACCCCTTAAATCTTTCTGAAAGTGGTAGGGTAGGTATTTCAGCCCTTTTCAGGTCTGCAAATCCCTCTTCCCTTTTCCCGGAATAGGGTTGGGAAAGAGGTGTTTCTACAGGGGTTTCTTCGATGATGCCGTCTCCACCCAAAAACTTATCAATGGAGCTTGCAGCCCTTCTACCAGCTTCAATGGCTTCTATAACACTACTTGGACCCTTTGCCACATCCCCACCCGCAAAAACGCCTTCCACATTTGTTTTTAAAGTAACAGGATCAACCAGAAGGGTCTCTGAACTGGAATATCGAAGTTCATCCATAAGTGCTTTTTTATCGATACGTTGCCCAATAGCGATGATAATTTGATCTGCATGGATTTCAAAATCCGAACCTTCAATTGCCATCGGGGACCTGCGACCACTCTCATCAGGCTCCCCCAGCTCCATCCGAATACACTGCATGCCTTTGAGTAGGCCATTGCTCATCAAGGCCCTGATGGGTGTCGCAAGGAAAAAAACCTTCACACCTTCTCGTTCGGCCTCATCCACCTCACTCTTGATGGCAGGCATTTCAGAACGGGAGCGACGATAGACAATAAAAACCTCTTTTGCTCCGAGGCGTTTGGCCGAACGGGCTGCATCTATAGCGACATTTCCTCCCCCAACGACCAACACCTTTTCTTTAAGGGGAATTTCTTTTCCTCCATTGACATCTATTAAGAAATCAAGACCCCAGAAGATATCTTCTGACTGGGAGCCTTCCATCTCTATCCTTCTGCTGAGTTGAAGACCCACTGCAATCAAAATCGCTTCAAAACCTTCTTCCTTTAGTCGTCGTAGATTGAAATCTCTACCCAATGCCTTTTCTGTTTTTAGCTCAATCCCCATGCTCAAGACCTGATTGATCTCCATCTCCAGAATATCCTCAGGCAACCGGTAATCAGGGATCCCATACCTCATCATCCCCCCTGGTTTGGATCTTGCCTCAAAAATGGTCACCCGATGGCCCTTCTTTCTCAGATAGAAGGCAGCTGTCAAACCCGAAGGACCTGCTCCGATCACAGCTACCTTATGTCCGGTATCTTTTTCTGGTAGATTGTTCACTGGTAAGGCAGTCGCCTTGTCTGCTGTATACCTTTTAAGAGCGCAGATAGAAATAGGTTCATTAACCTCTCTTCTTCTGCAATAATCTTCACAGGGATGGGTACAAACTCTTCCCAAGATACCTGGGAAGGGCACTTTCTCCAGGATCAATTTATAGGCTTCACCGGGTTTCCCTTGGGCGATGAATCTGAGATATCCTGGTACGTCGATACCAGCTGGACAGGCGCTCACACAGGGTGCACCCTCTGGAACATACTTCTCAGGTGATAGGGAGCGAAGTGGCCTGACGATATCAAGGATAGCTATTCCATTCGGGCATATATTCTCACATCTCCCGCAGGTGGTGCAAGACCATGGAAAAGGGGAATCCGAAATCTCATCAATTAAATCAAGTTCAACGTGTCTAAGGATACGCCTGACATTAAAGTTCTTCACACCGGTGATGGGACACGCAGAGCTACAAAGGCCGCACTGTTCACAGGTCTTAAACCTCTCAACATGACTAAATTTTTCAGCCAATACAGTATTCTTATCCATTTTTGCTAACACTAAACCAGAACCAAACAGTCTTTCTAAATCCAAATGTCAAAGTCCAAAATTCCATGGTTCGACAAGCTCACCATGCTCTTGTTCCCGACTTTGATCACTATGTTTTTATCCTGAGCCTGTCGAAGGATGACATTTGAACTTTGGAATTTGATATTGAAGTCATTTCCTCATTCAAGACTGAGTCCCTTCACCATCTCTCTCATGATATTTGCAAACTTCGGTCCATCTGCTGCGGAGCACCAGGCTACCCAAAGTTTTTCTGGATCATACCCCTTTTTTGACAATTTTTTCTTCGCCCGCCCCATCCTTGTTTCGCAGGCATAATTACCTGTAATGTAATGACAGGTTGGAAATTCGCACCCCACGACCAATACACCAGCCGCACCCAATTCAAAGGCGCGCTCAATCAGTTTCGTAGGAACCCGTGCAGAGCACATCACCCTGATCAGTCGTGCATTGGGTGGATACTGGAGTCTGCTTACACCTGCCATATCCACCCCTCCTAATGCACACCAGTGACAGACAAAACCGAGAATTTTCTTCTGAGGGTCCTCTTTCAGAGCTGCCTCCACTTGGGCAAGGAGCTGTTCATCCGAATAGTGGACGATGGTGATGCATTCCTTTGGACAGTCTGCTGCGCATAGACCACATCCCTTACAAAGGGCTTTTATTACCGAGGGCTGTTTTTGATCGTCTAACTGGATAGCACTAAAAGGACAGTTTTTATAACAGAGGCTACACTTGCTACAATTCGTCAAGTCGATATCCGCTACGATCCCCTCTGCCTCGATATATCCCTTTCTCATAGGGATGGAGACCCTCATCGCCGAAGCGATGGCTTCTTCGCAGCTCTCTTTGAAATTCTTAGGAGACTTTGCACACCCCGCTAAAGAAATTCCTGCAGAGGGGAAATCGACCGGGCCGAGTTTGACATGGGCTTCCTGGAAGAATCCATCTGGATTGGTAGAAACCTTGAGAAGGCCCTTGATCTGGTGAGCGCTATCATCTCCTTTGAAAGCGGTCGTGAGTACAAGCAGATCTGCGGGAAATTTCAATTCCTTTCCAAGAAGGATATCGTAGACGGATAAGACCAAACGGCCATCCTCTTTTATCAATTCCGGATAGCGATCATCTGGAAATCTTATGAATTTGATATCAGCCGCCTTTGCCGCATCTAACTTGAAATGCTCCTCTTTCACCATGCTCAGATCTCTGTAGAGGATATGAACACGGGCATCTGGAATAAGCTCTTTAAGGGATAAGGCATTTTTGACCGAGATGGAACATCCAATATTGCAACAGCCCCGGGATTGATTTTTTGAATTGACACAGTTGATCATGACCACATCTTTAAGTGGGAAATGGGAAGTGGGAAGTTGAAATTCTTTCTTTTTTAACCACTCTTCAAACTCAAGCTGGGTAATGATGCGAGGATCGTTCCCATATTCGTACTGGCCGATGGGTTTGAGCTCATTCATTCCCGTGGCGACAATAATGGTGGAGATATCCAGGGCTTCACTTAAACTTTTGCCATTATTTTTCAGCTTGACCTTGTAGTTTCCAATATATCCCTGAAGGGATTCTATCTCTGTATGGGTATAGACCTTAATATTTGGATGAGATTCTACAAGGGCTATTTTGCCCTTGACAATTTCGTCAGCTGGCATCATCCCATGGTCATGAGAAATTGAAGAGATTCGGTTCAGTAAACCTCCGAGTTTAGGCCCTTTCTCAATCAGGATGGCGTTAAACCCTTGATCAGCAATACTTAGGGAAGCCATCATGCCTGCCATCCCACCCCCAATAATCATACAATCCGTTTTGACGGGGAGTTTAATCTCTTCACCTTCCTCAAGCAGGATAGCCTTTGCCACCCCCATTTTTACGAGATCCTTTGCCTTTTCTGTCGCCTTTTTAGGCTCATTCATATGGACCCAGGAATCCTGTTCTCTGATACTTACGAACTCAAGGAGGTATGGATTCAGTCCTGCCTCCTTTACTGTATGTTTGAAAAGGGGTTCATGGGTTCTCGGAGTACAGGATGCAATCACCACCCTGTTGAGGTGATGCTCCTGGATGGCCTCCTTGATCTTTGCCAGATAGTCTACAGAACATGACCATTTGCCTTCATCCGCAAAAGCAACATTCTTCAGGCCCTTGGCGAACTCCACCACCTCCGGGACATTCACGGTCCCAGCGATGTTTGAACCTCAGTCACAGAGAAATACACCTACTCGGATATCTTCGTTCATTGAAAGTCCCTCACGATTTCGTTAGGATCGCTTTCATACAGGCCGCAGTGGCCTGGACCACAGATTCAGAAATATCTATCGGACCTGTAGCCCCTCCGCAGAGATATATTCCTTCCATATTGGTCTCCAGAGGGGCCATGAAAGGATCCTTCTCTTTGAAAAATCCGAGATGATCCAGTTCAATGTTTAATACCTTTGCAAGGCTCTCGTTTCGATTGCTTGGAATCAGTCCAGTGGAAAGAACGAGCAATTCCAACTCCTCTTTCCTCACTTCTCCACTCTCCAAATCCTCAAACCTGATGGTTAAGTTCTTCGTTTCAGGATCTTCAAAAACATCATAAGGCCTCGCCTTGATATATTTGACACCCTTCTCTATCGCCTTTTGGTAGAAACCCCAGAACCCCTTCCCGTAGGCCTTCAGGTCATTATAAAAGATGAGTGTTTCAACGGAGGGATCATGTTCTTTGGTAATGATGGTTTGCTTTGCAGCGATCATGCAGCATACTTTTGAGCAGTAAGGTACTCCCTTTGTTAGCCCTCGGCCTGCACATTGAATCCAGGCAATTTTATGCGCATATTTTTTATCCGAGGGTCGGATGATGTGGCCAGATGTAGGCCCGCCCGCATTCATCAATCTCTCAAACTGGGTATTCGTAATCACATTGTCATAAATATTGTATCCATGGAGACCATCGGGAGGCAGTGCACTCATGATCCCTGTCGCAATGACAATGCCCTTCACCTCGATATCCAAATTCTTATTCGACTGCCAGAGACGAATCGCGTCTTTGCTCTCTTTCTTACAGGCCGCCATACATAAAGCAATGGGGCACTCCCGGCATTGGCTACAATCCACAACACATCCCCCGATACAGGCCCCTTTGTTACGCATCCTGCCAAAACGACACTCAGGGTTGATAAAAACGGCACTTGGGACAGCCTGAGGAAAGGCCATGGAAACGAGTTTTCGCATCCCGCCGATCTTACCATCCATCTCATCAGGAAGGCTCACAGGACAAGCATCCGCACAAGTCCTGCACCCCGTGCATTTCTCCTCATCAATAAATTTGGCTTTTTTTACAAGCCTCACCTTAAAAATGCCATTCGTCTTTTTGACCTTCCTCACCTCTGTATTGGTGAGGATCTCTATATCGGGATGATTATTCACCTCATACATTTGGGGAGCTTCGATGCAGATGGAACAATCGTTGGTAGGGAAGGTCTTATCGAGCCTTGCCATCATGCCACCTATACTGGGTGTGTCATCCACAAGGTAGACCTTTGCCCCATATTTAGCAGCATTTAAGGCACAATTAATTCCAGCAATTCCCCCACCGATGATCAGGATTGATTCGCTCATAGGATGACCTCACATTCATTAAAAATATAACTTATTTTATTATATTCTTACATGTTTAAACCTGAGAATTTTCTTCTAACTTTTTTGCCCCCTCACCCCCTCCGTTCAGCTGAGCGTTCGACTGAGCTCACGCCGAAGTCTCACGACGAAGCCCTCTCCTCATTGGGGAGAGGGGAGGGTGAGGGGAAATTTCAAATATTTTTGGCTAGAGTTTATAAGAGGGGATCGAACGGTTGAGTAAGGAATTTAAACCTATGACCAGGCCCATCGTGATGTTGGCGGGTCTGGGATCGTAAATCATATTTCTGTTATTGTAATAGCATTTGCTTTGCAGACGGCAACACAGGTTTGACATCCCAAACAATTTTCGGGCCGCACTGGGTCAGCTTGGTATGAAATTTCAAAAACATCTCCCTGGCAGATTCCTGCACACTCCCCACATCCATTACACTTCTCGGTATCTACATGGACCAAGTAGACCTCAAAGTCCTTAATTTGTTTTCCCATTCTATCTTTATTCTTATCTGTTTAAATTTGAGAATTTTTATAACAGTTGACAAATCCCCAAAAAATCTCCCCTCCCTTGGTGGGAGGGGATAAAGGGGAAGGGGAAAATTCACTATAGCCACCCCCACCCTCACCCTCCCCCATCAAAGGGGGAGGGAGTCCATCATTGAAACCCATTAAAATGTTATATTTGAAACAGAAACGGTGATCGCTTTATCAGGACAGACAATTCCGCACTCATTGCAGTCTTCGCACAGAAATTCCGTGACCACCACTCGATTATCTTGCACCCGGATTGCCTCATCAGGACATGCCTCCACGCAGAGCGTCTGGGTCGTCCCACCACACATCGTACATTTTTTTGTATCAACTTGAGCAGCCATCTATTACCCCTCTTTTTAGACCTTATATAATCTTCTTAAACACATTCCCTCCCCTCTTGGAATGGCCTTTAGCGTTTCGATCTTATAGTTGACATTGAAGAATATGTTCACATCCGAAAGGATGGACTGTAAAATCCGATCACAACCCAGCAAATCTTCCTGCATTTTAACGCCATACTCTTTGGCAAAGGTTGGCCATGGGCACCTTTCCCATTTAATGAAGACCTCAAATGGATTCCCCATTTTTTCTACTTTGACAATTGCTCCATGATTGATCCATTGGTTTGCTAAGTTATTGGCCAAATTCATCAGCCAGGCCTCTTCACCCTTCAACCAATTCAAACGGGGGAGGAGGGCCTTTCCAATCTCTCTTCCTGTGACCTCAGCCGCTTTTAAGCTAATCTCAAGGGGATTTGCGTCAGGCCCAGCGATATCCAGTGCCGCCTCTCGCCATCTGAACCAGGTTCGACCGATTTCACCCTGTGCAATGTGTAAATTCCTCCACAATTTACTGATCTCTTTTTCAGCATCAAACGCCATCTCTAAACCTCCTTATTAAATCCGTATGCCGATTCGATAGCCATCATGCACGGCGCTGGATAGGTTGCGGGGCACCAAGGCATCTCCAATGATAAAAAGCTCAATTCCCTCTTTTTGAATGGCATTCTTTAAAGTATCGTTAGCCTCTCTCTCGGTGACAATGACATTGTCACATTTCACTGGGAATCGATATCCATCATAGGTCTTTATCATCACTTCTCCATCTCCAACCTCCTCGATATCGCAATCATTGTAAACCGTAACCCCATTCTGAGCGAGATATATCATGTATCGCCATTTGAACGATGGATTGATGTCAAAGCCAGCGGATTTATCCTTTCCAACGATCGTCACCTTTTTCTTTTGTTTGGCCAGGTATAGAGCGACTCCTATGCCTGGTTTTCTATTCCCCCAGACGACCACCCTTTCTCCGACCTTAGCCTTATCGCTTAGCACATCTAAAGTATTCACCACATTCTCTCTGTCAAAACCCTTGCCCCGAATCTTTGAATAAACAGGCCCTGTAGCCAGGACCACGGAATCCGGCATCTCATTTTTAATCAACTCCTCTGTGGCCTCCTTTCCGAGATGGAAGGTTACACCTACTTTCTCACACTGGGCTTTTTGATAATTAATGCAATTAAAAAGCTCTTCATCCCCGTAAGGAGCCTTCGAGGCTTCAATAATGGTACCTCCAATCTCCTTCCTCTTCTCGTAGACATGAACCTCATGGCCTCTCCTTGCAGCCATATAAGCACATTCCAGCCCAGCCGGACCAGCACCCACAATCATAATATTCTTCTTCTCTTCCGCAGGAGGAGGGGAGGCATACTTAGGATCTGATTCATGAGCACAGATGGGGTTGATATAACATGTCATGGGAGCGTCGCGGAAGAGTCGAGCGAGGCAAAGGTTACAGGCCACACAGTGCCTGATATCTTCTTCTCTACCTTCCAATACCTTCTTAGGCATCTGGGGATCAGCGATCATGGGCCGGCACATTTCCCATATATCTAAATGGCCCTCTCCAATGGCCTTGTTTGGTAGATCCGGTTTAAACAGTCTGTATGCCATCGAGGTGGGAACCTTCACATGTTCCTTGGCCCGTTTGGCTAAATGGAGCCATGAACCCATGGGGACGTCTCTGCTGATCACAGGAACGATTGATTCCTGCCATCCAGCAGTAACACTGATAAAGTCAATCCCTGCTTCCTCAGCTATTTGGTAGGTGATCATCGATTCCTCAGGCTTGCTGCCACGGACATCCTCCAACAGCTCTTCAGCACATAGTCGAATGCCCAGGGGAACGTCCTTCCCACATAACTTTTTGACCTCTTGTATGAGTTCAACCCCGAACCTCATCCTTCCTCTGATATCTCCCCCATATTCATCCGTTCGTCTGTTGGTGTAAGGGGATATGAAATTTGAAAGTAGATATCCAACAATGCCTGAGATCTCGATAATATCAAACCCTGCCTCAAGGGCTCTTCTCGTTGCCTCAGCGTGCTCTCTGATACATTGTTTGATGTCTTCTTTAGTCATTTCCTGGACAGGGCGGAAGATCCTCAGACGCTGGGGAACGGCAGATGGCCCCTGACAGTATTGAACGTCTACTGCACCCACCCGCCCACAATGCATCAACTGACAGCCCGCCAAAGCTCTTTCAGCATGGATTGCATCGGCAAGCCTTTTTAAACCCGGGATGAACTTATCATCCCACGCCGCAGCCTGTCCAACATAGCCCTGGCCCTGGCGATTTTTATCCATATAGACTCCCTGCATGGTACATATACCACCCACAACGCCTTTAGCCCTTTCCCGGAGGTAGGCGACCCCGGCATCTGTGATAAAACCATCATGGCTGTTGAGGTTCTCCTCGGTAGCAGCATACTTAATTCGGTTCGGTATAATGAGATTTCCTATTTGTATCGGCTTGAAAAGGTGGGGATACTTTTTTGCCCCCGGGTAAGATGAGTAGTCCCATTCAAATAGTAATTTAGCCATCTATAAAACCTCCTTCTAAAGCTCCCTTTTATAATGGTATAATAAAGAAATTGAAAAAACTCGATTTATTTCTAAATTAAATCCCAGGACCTGTCAAGAAAATAGTACGTAAACGAGGGTTCTGTAGGTTTCTTTACTTGCGACTATATTCTTTCATTGAGATTTCCCTCATCTTAAACTTCTGAACTTTGCCAAGAGGGGTCATTGGAAATTCCTTAACAAACTTTATGAATCGAGGAAGGTGGGAATCAGGAAGGCTGTTTTTGCAGTATTGAAGTATCTCCTCTTCTGTTAAAGTTGTACCTTCTTCTAATTTAATCCATGCAGCAACCTCCTCACCTAACACCTTATCTGGGACTCCAAATATTTGAACGTTCAGAATTTTGGAATGGGTGAAAAGGACTTCTTCAATCTCTGTAGGGTAGATTACTTCTCCTCCTTTATTTATGACATCTTTTAACCTTCCGGTCGTCCTCAGGTAGCCCTTACTGTCCATGTTTCCGAGATCTCCAGTATGAAGCCAGCCTTCGGGGTCGATGGCATTGGCCGTAGCAGAAGGCATCTTATAGTATCCCTTCATATTGAGACCTCTCGCACAGATCTCTCCAACGATCTCCCTCGGAACCTCCAGCCCTGATCGCGGATCAATCATCTTAACCTCTACATTGGGAAGGGGCCTACCTACGGTGGATACCCGTAATTCTAATGGATCATCTGGTTGAGTCTCTGTAATCCAGGAGCAAGCCTCAGTCTGTCCATAGCCGATGATGATCTCTCTTACACCCATCTCCTCCACGACCTTCTTCATTACTTCTATGGGACACTGAGCCCCTCCCATAATACCTGTTCGAAGAGATTTGAGATTGAATTTTTGATATTGGGGGTCTTCCATCATGGCGATGAAAGCACTGGGAGAGCCATAAATGGCTGTACATCGTTCTTTCTCGATTGCTTCGAGAATCTTTCCTGGTTCAAAGGTCTCAGAAGGGATGACAAGGGTTGCCCCTTTGATCACCGCTGCCAAGGTAACACAAACACAACCGAACATATGAGATAAGGGAACAGAGAGACAAAGCCTATCCTCTTCGGTCAATCTCTGATTCTCGGCGCTCGCCAGAGTGGTATTGATGATTCCTATATGGGTGGACATCACTCCTTTAGGAGCCCCTGTTGTACCGGAGGTATAGAGGATAGTAGCGACATCCTCAAAATGACAAGATCGCTGTCGTTCGGATAACACGCTATCAGGGACATCTCTTCCCATCTCAAGGAGGGCCTCCCAATTGAACATCCCCCTGTAGGTTTGATTCGATATCATAATAAGGTTTTTAAGTTCTGGTAGAGCGGAAACATTCAACTTCCCTGGGATTGCATCATCTATCTCTGGCGAAAGTTGATGGATGATCTCGAGGTATTCAGATCCTTTCAAACCTTCTGTCATCACAAGGGACCTGGAATCGGATTGTCGGAGAAGGTATTCGAGCTCACGAAGTTGGTAATTGGTGTCGACGCTAATTAAGACGACCCCGATCTTCGCCATCGCAAATTGAGTGATGATCCATTCCCACCGATTTGGCCCCCATAACGCTAAGTGCTCTCCTTTTTTCATGCCGAGTTTTAGAAACCCCTTTGACATTTGGTTAACCACTTTTAAAAATTCTTTATAGGAGAATCTTTTCCCCTTTGGGATATCGATCAAAGCTTCGTTATCAGGAAATTTGGAGGCAACCTCATCCAAAAGATCGCTCAATGTGATTCGTAATAAATCCATTTCCCTACCCTCCTTTTTTAAAAGGGACTCTCCCATATTTTTAATATCCGTTAATATTTGATGCAGACCTACTATTAATATATTTCAAATTCGAATTAAATCAATAGCAAAGATATGGAGGAAGCGGAACGGAGAAAAGAGACGCTTATAAAAAGGCCTTAGGTTCTATCTTCTGAAAATATAAGTTGACAAGTCTCATTTGTGAATATAGATTTCACCAGGATAAACAAACGAAATGTTATTAATACAAAAGCAATAAATAAAATGACATCACCCCCGCCCTCTCCCTCCCCCCTTGTCGATAAGACCCGACCACGGGAGGGGGAGGGGTGCCTGCCTGCGGTAGGCAGGGGTGGGGGGTAAATTAATTTAATGCCGTTAGTTTAGATTAAATAATTAAGGAGGACAAATGGACGAGAGGATTAAAGAGGCTTTTTACAAAGTTTATGAAGGTGAGGCCAAGGCAGCACTCCGCCTAAAAATCTTTTCCAAAAAGGCGGAACAGGAAGATCTTCCCCAAATTTCTAAGCTATTTCGTGTGATCGCTTTAAGCGAAGAGATTCATGGTGAGCGTGCTCTTCGGATGCTCAGGGAGATCAAAGACACCGATACCAACCTCAAAGAGAGCTTTCAGTCGGAAACCCATATTGCTGGAGTGGCTTATGAGCAGTTTCTCGAGCTTGCCGAGGAGATAGGGGACACCATTGCTTCGAATATCTTCTCTAACTCCAGAGATGTAGAAGATGGCCACGCCAAGCTTTACAAATATGCGATCAACCACCTGATTGGAGAACGGGAGACAAATTATTATGTTTGTCAGGTATGCGGTTATGTGTCAGATAGAGTCTGGCCCGAGACTTGCCCGGTATGCTCAGCCCCCAAGGACCAGTTTGTGGAATTTAAATAAAATAGGCGCTATCCAATTATATGAATCAGGTATTGTGATGTTTTATTCCTGTAATCGAGAAACGAACAATTTAGTGAAGTGTGCTCGATTTCAATTGGTAATCGATAAAAAGTCTTCGCCCTTTATTAATTTTGAGGGAGAAAAAATTAAAGTGGGTTTTTATCCTCTGATTCAAGGTTTTTATATATCCTTCATATCCCATGGCCTAAGAATTGTGACTTTCAATTTCTTGTTAGTGTCCTCCCTCAATTGGATTTCCAATCTGTCCTACCTTTCAACCACAAATAGAGGTCCTTCTTCTGAGTATCGACATAGGCCCTTAGCGCCACAACATCGACAAAAAGTTGTCGATTTTCGAACAGGGAAATGGTAGGCGCAGCCTTTAGGCTGCGTGAGGAGCTCGAGTAGAGCATCTACCCTTTACGCAACCTGAAAGGTT
>Ga0194113_10001539_pt1 | contig 31565 bp, 28 predicted proteins | sample TA2MahC200mmetaG_FD_146193 | JGI IMG/M metagenome (GOLD analysis project Ga0194113, IMG submission 146193) | Freshwater microbial communities from Lake Tanganyika, Tanzania - TA2015017 Mahale Deep Cast 200m | ecosystem: Environmental > Aquatic > Freshwater > Lake | place: Tanzania: Lake... | reverse complement strand
ATTGGGTTTTACAATTGAGCGATGAGGAAGAAGATATAGTGTTGGAAGAGGTAAAGCAATTGGAGGAGGTGAAGAAAATGCCTTATGTCACAAGCGCGGAAAGAATCGGAATGAGAAAAGGATTACAGCAAGGATTGCAACAAGGATTGCAACAAGGATTTTCAGAGATGATATTGGAAGCATTGGATGAGAGATTTGGTGAAGTTCCATCTTTCATCTCCAATGCTATAAATCAAATAGAAAACAGGGATATGTTGAGAGCACTCCTGCGGCATGCTATACGATGCGAGTCGCTGAAAGAGTTTGAACGAATGCTGAATGGACGAAGTCAGTCTTAATATAACTTAGACTTCCGAAGTCTCTGAGACTTCGGAAGTCTGGATGAGTGAAAGAGGAGAGTCTAATTATGACAAGAAATATTCCAATATGCGCCGCGGTTTTAATTTTGCTTTGCGCCATAGTAGGATGCGCGGTCAATCCTGTTACTGGTAAAAAACAGTTCACGCTGGTTTCGGAATCACAAGAAGTAGCCATCGGCGATGAACAATATCCAATTATGACGCAAGTGAGCGGAGGGCTATTTCAGGATGAAGAATTACAAGCCTACGTCAACGAGGTGGGACAGAAACTCGCGAAGGTGAGCCATAGACCTGAGCTCAAATATCAATTTAACGTGGTAAATTCCTCCGAATTAAATGCCTATGCGTTGCCCGGCGGCAAAATTAGTATCACCCGCGGATTGCTGACGCGGATGGACAATGAAGCGGAATTAGCGGGAGTTTTAGGGCATGAAATCGGTCATGTCACTGCTCGCCATGTTTCCACTGCGCTTACACGGCAATTAACGGCGCAATTGGTCATGGCTGCAATGACCACCTATCTGAAAGAGAAAGAAGTCAAATATGGTGAATATTATTCGTTAGCAGGCTTGCTCGCTACTCAGTTGATGATGTTGAAATTCAGCCGTTCGCAAGAATATCAGGCGGATGAGTTGGGAATTCAATACATGGCCAAACTCAATTACAATACTGAGGGCTACGTACAACTTTTAGAACTTCTCCAATCCACCTATTCGCGAGAACCAACGTTTGTCGAAGGATGGATGTCATCCCATCCGCTGACGAGAGACCGAATTGAAACCGCGAAATCGCAAATTGCCCAAAGCGGTTCAACTTCAGCAGATAAGACTTTCAATGAAGCTGGATTTAAACGCAGAATCAAAATTCTACGGCAAGCCGAGCCGGCTTACAAACACTATGACCAGGCAGAAAAGATGATGGCAGAAGGGAAAATCCCACCAGCGATTGTTGAATATAAAAAAGCCATCGAAATCGCCCCCAACCAGGCGATTTTTTACTCTGACCTTGCCTTTGCATATTTTAAATCCAACCAGTTGAAAGAATCCCAGGTGAATATTGACAAAGCGTTGAAATTATATCCCGACCTGTTCCATAGTCAATTTTACAGCGGATTAATTTATTTTCACGCGAAAGATTATCGGCGTTCTTTAGCAAGTTTTGACGTTGCGGATAAACTCATTCCGAGTCAACCCTCTGTCAAATTAAATCAAGGTATGTGCTATGAAAACTTGAAAAATACAGAAATGGCAGTGAAAAAATATCAGGAAGTCTTGACACTCGCTAATGAGGGCGAGATAGCTCAAAAAGCGCAAGAACGCTTGAATGCGCTTGGGTATTCAGAGGAACCGCAGAAGTAAAGAATGTCGCGGAGTGTTCGCCGCGGTTCAGCAATTTCCTTCGTAAACCGCCAAAAATCAGCGCAACGTATTTTTGCAGCGTCGCGTATGTTTATACTCCTTTATATTTTGAAGCGCTACGGTGTTGGTTTATTGCTATTAAACACCAGCACCGTGCCTTCAGGCTTTATCTTTAGATCGGTGCCTTTCCTTTCTACCGAGGACGGGTTTATTTCGTAAACCACGTTGCCTTCAGGCTTGCAGGGCTTCGGGGTTTGAATATACGCCCGTCTTCTTCAAGTATGCCAGAATTTCAGGCGGTGCCAGATTATCAATAGTTTGCCCTGATTGAATGCGATTACGAATTTCAGTCGAAGAGATATTGGCGTAAAAAGGCGGCAATTCAATTAAATTGATTTTTTCAGCATACGGTTTGTTTTCTTTACGAGACAACAAATTTTTAATCATTTCGGCATCGTCTCCGCCTCGGTTAGCGACAATGAATCGGCTCATTGAAAAAAGTTCCATAAGCTCTGATTCCAGGTTGGTATAATATTTAGCGTCAAAAACGCGCTTGAGGGTATCATAGCCGATGATAAAATAAATCTCCGTCTCTGGAGGATATAGAGGACGAATGACTTTGATTTTTTCGATAAATCTACCATGGCTGCAGGTCGCCACAGAAAATTGCGGCCGTTTTTGAGCATATAGCTTAATCATTAACAACCGTTCCTCTAAGGATGCTCCAATGATGCCTTTATCGACGTTGGCTTTCGCTAAAACCAACAAAATCTCCTCCAGGTTGTAATTTTTCTCCGCTTCTTCAATCATCTTAACGTGAGCATTGGTCAGAGGATTGAAGGAAGCTGAAAATACCCCAAGTTTCTGCCCCATTAATTTGATGCCTGCGGAAGCCTTTAAAACGTAGGAAATCATCGGCTCGCCATTGGGTTCGAGCGCATTCACCAGTTGTCGAATAGCGGGAAGTTCTTCCAACGTTATTCACCTTCTTCTCCTGTTTTGACGTGCGTACCTAAAAAGCTCATACGAGGTTACCTGCAAAGCTACCGTTCATAGGAAGTATTATTTTGAATTTAGTTCCGACGCCTAACTGAGACTCGACGCTGATATTCCCTCCATGTTCAGAGATAATCTTCTGCGTAACCGCAAGTCCAAGCCCTGCGCCTTTAGAGCCCTTCGTGCTGAAGAAGACTTTAAAGATATTTTTCCGGTTCTCCTCGCTAATACCACATCCATTATCAGAGATTTCAATTGCTAAATTGTTTACTTTGAGAAGATGGGTGGCAATTTTAACAATACCTTTAGGCTTATCGCATGCGTCAATTGCGTTCGAGACAATGTTGAGGATACAACGATAGATACCTTTTGAATCTAAAATAATCTGCCCAATGTCAGGTTGCAATTCCAATAAGATATCAATGTTCTTTTGCCTTGCCCTCCCCAGCATCAGTTTAGCAACGTCCATGCAGGTCTCATTGATATCCGTCGGCTCACATTCTAGTTTTTGCGGGCGGCAATAATCCAACATATCCAGCACAAGCTCTCTCAGGAATTTAGTGCCCTGCTTAATAATGTCCCATCCCTTAGTTATCCTTTCCATATCTTCATGTTGAATTCCAAGTTCGAAGATGTACGACCCGCCCTCTACGCTGGTTAGGATATTATTGATACAATGCGCTGCACCAGCGATACCCTGTCCTAAAGCAGAGAGGCGAGCTTGCCGTAAGCTCTCCTCATACAGCTTTGCATTCTCAATCACCAGTGCTGCTTGTGCTGCTAAAACCGTAAGTACCTTTTCGTCATATTCTGAAAATCCCTCTTGATTTTGTTTATTGACGGATTGCACCACACCTATTAGCTTTTCCCGTCGTATCATAGGAACAGATAGAATAGACCGGGTGACGAAGCCTGTTTGTTTATCTGCCTGCCTGTAGAATCTAGGGTCATTATATACATCTGTAACGTTAGCAGGCTTCATGTTAACAGCAGTCCAGCCCACAATACCCACCCCCATTTTCATGCGGATGCACTTCAGTTTACGCTCTACTTCTTGTTCTCCTCCCTCTCCTATAGCAACGTAAAAATATAATTCATCGCTGTTTTCATCATAAAGGGCGAGGGAACAAGATTCCGCAGCGGTAACGGCTCTTCCCTCACGAATGATAACCTCCAAAAGCCTGTCCATATCGGTCATCGACTCCATAAATTTTTCTATTCGATAAAGATGTTCGATTTCAGATTCCGGATTCTCCTCCATTTACTTTCATACCTCCTAAGTGTGTCCAAAGTCCAATGTCCATTTGAACATTGAACTTCGGACATAAATTTGTCTCAATTAGATTGCCAAAAGTTTTTTGATAGTTTAACCCAACTTTTCTTTTTTTAATCACAAGAAACACGGAGGAAAAAAGTAATCCTCCATAGGTGCAGAGACTATATCTGTGCGAATTTGGCCTCACATGCGGAGGCGACCCTACTCCGAACTTTAAGTTTTTCCCATTAGATATTCATGGATAGCTTTTGCGGCTCTTTTGCCCGCTCCCATTGCCGAGATAACGGTTGCAGTACCTGTAACAACATCGCCGCCGGCGTATATGCCTTTTCTGTTAGTTGCGCCCGTCGCTTCATCTATAATAATTTCTCCCCGTCTACCGGTATTCAAGCCAGGCGTTGCCTTCGCTAACAGTGGGTTAATATTGCTGCCAATAGCATTGACGACAATATCAACAGGCATATCAAATTCAGAGCCTTCCATTGGCACCGGGCGTCTTCTGCCAGATTCATCTGGCTCACCCAATTCCATCTTTATACATCTCATCGCTTTCACCCAACCTTTCTCATCGCCTGAAAAGCTTACGGGAGCGGTTAAAGTGATGAACTTTATTCCTTCTTCGATTGCGTGTTCGATTTCCGCTGCTCTGGCGGGCATCTCTTCTCTGGTACGACGGTAAACGATAGAGACTTCCTTCGGCCCCAAGCGCAAAGCACTTCTTGCCGCATCCATCGCGGTATTTCCAGAGCCTATTACAGCGACTTTTTCACCGACAATAATCGGTGTATCAGATGCCGGAAAACGATAGGCCGTCATGAGATTTATCCTGGTCAGAAATTCGTTGGCAGAATATATACCCAGCAAGTTTTCGCCGGGAACACCGAGGAAAAATGGCGCGCCTGCGCCAATAGATATAAATACCGCGTCATATCCGCCATCCAACAACTCATCGACATTGTAAAGCCTGCCAACAGGGGCATTGACTTCAATTTCAACGCCTAAATCCTTCACATATCCAACCTCAGCTCCGAGGACAGCTTTCGGCATACGAAATTCAGGTATACCGTAAAGCAGCACGCCACCCGGTTTGTGCAACGCCTCAAAAATTTTGACTTTGTGTCCTAACTTAGCTAACTCACCAGCGGCAGTCAAACCAGCCGGTCCTGAACCGACAACAGCGACCCTCTTACCTGTCGGCGCTGGTATTGGAGGCATTTCAATCGCGTTGTTGTCACGTTCATAGTCAGCGACAAAGCGCTCCAAATTTCCGATAGCTACTGGTTCATATCTTCTGCTAAGCACACATGTCTGCTCACACTGTACTTCCTGCGGGCAAACCCTGCCGCAAATAGCCGGCAGACTATTGTCCTCTTTTATTTTTCGCGCCGCGCCGATAAAATCTTTGTCAACAATCAACTGGACGAACGCCGGAATATCAATATTCACCGGACAACCATCTATACAAAGCGGTTTTTTGCACTGGAGGCATCGTGACGCCTCTTTAACCGCTAATTCTTCATTATATCCTAAGGCTACCTCATTGAAATTCTTATTTCGTACCTGCGGTTCTTGTTCTACCATCTTCTGCCGGGGAATACGAGCTCTTCGGCTTCCCTTCCCGGTAGCATCTGATTCTACATTCTCATTCTCAGACATTAAAACTTCTCCTTCTTATAGATTATAGCACGGATTTAGTGGTTTACGAAGTAAACAACAACTACTGAGCGTAGCGAACAAAATAAACGGATTTGCCGTGTTTTAATCCGTTAATTCTGTTAATCTGCGCTATTTTGCCATTCCTTTACGTACTTTTCCAGCGAACACTTTTCATGCGGAATATATATCCTCTGGCGTTGTATCAATTCGTCAAAATTGACCGCATGCGCATCAAACTCTGGCCCGTCGACGCAAGTAAATTTCGTTTCTCCACCGACACTAACTCGACATCCGCCGCACATCCCGGTAGCGTCAATCATAATCGGGTTCAAACTTACTATCGTCTTTAGCCCAAACGGTTGCGTCGTCCGCGCTAAAAATTTCATCATCAACGTTGGCCCAACGCCGATGACACGGTCGATCTTTTTCCCACTATTGACGAGAGATTTGAGGACATCAGTAACAAAACCGTGCGTTCCATAGCTGCCATCATCAGTTGCTATCAACAAAGTAGTGCTGGCGGCTCTCATCTCTTCCTCAAAAATTAGCAAATTTTTCGTCCGCGCGCCGATAATAGAGATAACCTCGTTTCCTGCTTCTTTGAGCGCTCTTGCAATCGGATGGATAGCAGCTATTCCAACACCACCGCCGACGCATGCGACTGTGCCAAAATTCTCAATCTGGCTGGCATGTCCCATCGGACCAACAACAGCATAAAGACTATCGCCCTCTTTCATATTACCGAGGAATGTAGTTGACTTACCTACTTCCTGGAATACGATGGTTAAGGTTCCTTTTTCGGTATTCCAATCTGCAATGGTCAACGGTATTCGCTCACCCTGTTCATGCGTTACAATGATGACAAACTGCCCAGCTTTGCACTTCCTTGCAATTTCCGGGGCATATACTTCCATTAGCTTTTCTTTTTCTGCTATGTCTTTCTTTACTAAGATTTCGTACATATATGACCGCCTTATAATTATTTTTGCTATACTAAAGGCACCGAACCACTCGAGTTAAATATATGACAATTTCTGCTGCCTCTTAAAAATTTTCAATTCAATCAGACAATATATGATAACTAAAAATTTCATAAATTTCAACATTTTTTTATTGAACATTAGATTAAATGTGGTAAAATAATATAAAGGGCAAAAGAGCTAAAGGGCACACTTGCCACTTTGCCATAATAGAAAATAATTTTTTTCTTGCAATTTTTTCAAAATTGATTATAGTTTAACTTGATATTAAAAAATTGTAATGGTATAATAATTTTAAGTCAATGCTGATAATCGTGTTCCGCGGAGAAGCGACGTGATTTACTCAGAAGGTGCCACCTGAGTGAAGACTTAAAAACTAAAATCAGCTAAACTGCTGAACCCTTCGTTTCACTCAAAGGTAAACTTCGTGAGCAGGGCAAAAATCAAGGTGAAAGTATATTTACTTTTTAGGAGGTAGTTACAGATATGAATGAGTCGCAAAATTTTTCTAACCGAAAGGTAGGTGTTGATTATTCCTTATGGAAGAATTCTTTTTCTGAAGCAGAGGGTGAAGAATTAAATGTTGAAGATAACTATTTCTCTGCAGAAGATGATTTGGTCTCTTCGGAGAGTGAAGATGATGTAGATTTTAACCCATTTGATAACGCCATTGGGAGGTATTTGCAAAAAATTGGTAGAGTCTCTTTGCTTACATCACAAGAGGAGCAAGAACTATTCCGCGAATTTCAAACTGGTAAAAATCAAATTCGACGCGGTTTAAATGGGCTCCCAGATACTGTTCTTAAAGAAGCCGGGCGAATCACTATAGAACCTGGCAAATCTCGGCGCAGACGTACTCTTGAGAAAGATGGGTCTCCGATTCTTCAGGCTCTCACATCAACCGAGTTAGAAAAGCTCGTGACTGAAGTGAAAAGGATAGTTACCTCAATTGCTTCTCTTACCCCTAAAGAAAGAAACATTCAACCGACAGAGAATCTTGCGTTGTCCAGAAGACTTTCCAGGTTAGATGTAGAGAAAATTCTGGAGGACTTAAACATCGGTTTGGAGCGCATGCAATCAGCCCGGCAGCGCATTGTAGAATCTAATCTGTTATTAGTCGCCAGTGTCGCGAAGCAATATGCTTTCAAAAATATTAGCCTGTCTTTCATGGATTTAATGCAGGAAGGTAGTATCGGCTTGATGACTGCGGTGGAGAAATTTAAAATTGAGAAGGGATATAAATTCAGCACCTACGCCATCTGGTGGATAATGCAAGCAATCAGGCGTTCAATGGATGAGCAGAGCAGGACCGTGCGCGTTCCATGCTATATCACTGAAAGCAAGCGACGTATTCGCCAGACCGCAACGAATCTCGCACAGCGCCTTGACCGGCAGCCGGAGTTAGTCGAGTTGGCTAAGGAAGTAGGTTTGTCCAGCGATAAGGTCTGGGAAGTGCTTCAGAGTACTCAGGATATTATTTCCTTAGATATGTCGTTGGACGAAACCCCAGGGGAGAGAACCCTCGCTGATTTAATGCCCAATGAAGAAGCCACCTCGCCAGAGGGAGAAGTAATCAAGACGGCGAGAAGAGAAGCCATAGAGCAAGTGCTCGATAGTCTACTGCCGCGTGAAGCCTTAGTCATTAAATTGAGATTTGGCTTATTTGATGGCAATCCTTGCACTTTAGCGCAAATCGGCAAAAAACTGGGAGTAAGCCGAGAGCGCGTGAGACAAATAGAGTCAGATGCTTTGCGAAAACTCCGACACCCCAGCAGACGCCGTCAACTGCGCGAGTTGTTTGATGATTAAGTAACCAAACTTTTCTGCCAAACTTTTCTTTTAACAACCCCCTGGCCCCCTTTATTAAGGGGGAAAGAAAAGTTTGAACAAAAGAAATAAGAGGAACAAAAGAAACACTGCGGAAAAAAGTAAGGTTAAGTTCTTAACCACTGAACTTCAGACACTAAACCGAATGGTCAGAAAATCTTTGTCTTTTACGAGATATTCTTTTCCTTCCAGTCTAAGCAGCCCTGCTTCTCTTGCTTTTGCCAGGGAGCCACATCGGATTAAATCATCTGCCTGGATAGTTTCAGCGCGGATAAAACCGCGTTCCATGTCGGAATGAATCATACCAGCAGCAGATATAGCCGTCGTTCCCTGCTTTGCAGTCCATGCTCTGACTTCATTGTCGCCGCCGGTGAAGAAGGTAATCAGGCTTAGTAATTCATACGAAGTGTGGATTACTCGTGTCATGGCTGATTCTTTCAGCCCTAAATCCTCAATAAAAACTGCGGCGTCTTCAGCATCCAACGCAGCTATTTCCATTTCCAGTTGAGCGCATACGGCTAAAGCCTTAGTCTTCGGTTTTTGGGTAAATTCGGATAATTGTTCAATTAGCGTATCACTATCGCCAATTTGTTCTTCGCCAATATTCAAAATTAGTAACAATGGCTTTTGAGATAAAAATTGATAGCCGCGTATCATCAATTCTTCACCGTCGGATATGTCTATTTCTCTTAATGGGACATTAGATTCCAGGAAATGTCGGAACTTTTCTAAAAGTTCTTGTTCATGAACCAAAACTGGAATTTTAGTGGTACGTAATTCTCTAACTAATCGTTCCAAGCGTTTTTCAATAATTTGCAAATCCGCTAAAGCCAGTTCCACATTCAAGTTTTTAATATCTCTTTGGGGGTCTATGTTTCCCTCGACATGCGGTACGTTATCATCCTCAAAAACTCGTACCACATGCGCTAAAGCATCTATATTCCGCAGAGTCGCCAGCAAGTCTGCATCCATTCCTCCCTTCTCTACAACTCCCTTTGCTATACCTCCAATATCAATATACTCAATACTGGCGGGAACTATTTTCTTCGGTTTAAATATCGCGGCTAACAGCTCAAGCCGTTCTTCTGGCACTTTTACCTCGCCGAGGTTAAAATCCATGCGACCGGCATACGTTCCCGTCTCCGCTTTTGCTTTCGTCAGCGCGTTGAAAAGTGTCGTTTTACCCACATAAGGCATTCCAATTATTCCGATTTGCATGTTCAGTCTCCCTCCCTTCTCCTGAAAGAGACCGAGTTTCTCCCAGAAACTCGGTCTCTTTTGCATAATCTAACCGATAATCAGCGGCTATATTGCTTATAAGGATAACACTTTACTTTATGGCTGTCAAGCAAAATGGTAAACTTTTCATGTTTCACGTTTCACATTTTTATCCTCTTGACTTTTACACTACCTAATGTTATATTTTACCCAAAATGCGCAAAGGAGGATGCAAAGAATGCAAGCTATAAAATCTCAAGTATCTTTTATAAGTTTATCGGTTATGATTTTACTTTTGCTGACTTATAATGTCAGCAGTGAAACGAGCAAAACCATTCAAGCTGTAAGGACGGATACGCCGCCGGTGATTGATGGCCTTTTGGACGACGCCGTTTGGCAGAAGGCGGCGAAGGTTTCGGATTTCATCCAGCATGAACCCGAGAAAGGCAAAAACCCCACTCATCCGACCACTGTCTATCTGCTCTACGATGAAAATAGATTGTATGTCGGATTTGAATGTATTCAGGATATGGAGACTTGTCAGGCTTCAGCGACTCGCCGCGATTATTACTTTTTTAATGATGACCATGTAGAGCTTTTTTTAGATACGTTTCACGACAAAAGAAATTGTTATTCTTTTGCCGTCAACCTTTTGAGTACGCAATCAGACCGTAGAATTGCCAATGAAGGCGCAAATCAAATGGGCCGCGGCCCTGGAGGCGATAGTAGTTGGGATTGTGATTGGGATGGCAGAGCAATGAAAGGAGAAGGTAAGTGGACAGCGGAAATTTCTGTTCCTTTCTCGGAGTTGCGGTTTGATAAAAAACCGGGCGCGGTATGGGGCATCAATTTCTGGCGGAGCTTAGAATGTCAAGATGAAGAGGATAGTTGGGTGAATTTGGGCAACCGGCGGTATGCAGTGTCATGCTTCGGCGAATTGGTGGGACTGCCGGTGGAACAGCTTGTAACCACACGTCCAGTGGAGTTAAAACCCTACTATGTAACTGCTCCCAGGAAGTCTTCCGATTGGGATGTAAATTGGAAGATAAGTAGAGGAAATAAAAAATATTATCCAATGGGTTTGGATGTGCGATACCCATTATCCAGCATCACGTTGGATATGACCTTGAACCCTGATTATGCTCAAATTGAAGCTGACCCTGGGCGAATCAATCTTTCAGACGTACCGGAGAGACTTGCTGAAAAGCGGCCTTTTTTCCAGGAGGGCGCAGAACTATTCCGCACCCCAATTGATATATTCTACACCAGAGCGATAGAAAGTCCTCTGCTTGGTGTTAAACTCGCAGGCAAAGTGGGCAATTATAATATAGCGCTGTTGGATTCTCAAGAAGAAGGCGAAGAGGAACCATGGCCACAAAACGGCGGCAATAATGTCTTCGTATTTCGCGTCCAGCGAGATATTGGCGAGAGGTCAACCATCGGTATCTTAGGAGTCAATAAACAAAGACTCTCCACGGATTGCTGTGATTTAACGACATTGGGTTCACGGAAAGCGGAATTATTACAGGACGGGGGATTTTTGTCTACGTCGAATCGAGTTATAGGTATGGACACGAATATTTCTTTGCCCAAAGATATACGGCTCAACGGTCAGTATGCTTTGACTCGCTCAAATGATATGAAGAAGAATCCTGATGCAGATGCTTTCATGATAGAGTTTGGACGCCGAGTCAGCGGATTATCCTTTGGGGGAATGCTCGCGGACATCGGAGCAGATTTCGAAGCGGAAGCGGGGTTCGTACCGGACACTCGCATTGACCGCCGTGGAGGCGAATTTGAACTCGGTTATAGGAAGCAGTACAAAAGCATTTTCCCACGCCGCCTCGGTTGCGAGGCAAAATATATGCGGCTTTACAATCACGCTGGTGACCGCACGAATGAGCAATTTGAGATTTCTCCAAATATTGGGATATGGGATTTTTGGGTCAGCCCCGAGTTGCGCTGGTACCGCCACAGAGGAATTGACGAAATGGCAAATATAGAATTTACCGATAAGACGATTGGCTTTTTTGGTGGATTTTTTCCGCCGAAATGGGTGAGATTGTTCACGCGCGGGGAAATAGGCAAAATAGAAGAGCGGGATACCCTTTTCTTCGGCCCAGAACTCACCATCAACCCTGCGGAAGACCTAACTCTGCGGACTGATATTCAATGGTTAAAGCAAGAGTGGCAAGAGTCGACTGACGCAGGGCGGATACAAAAAAGTGAAAGAACAATCAACCGACGGTTCACGATAGAATATCGCTTCACGCAACGGATGAACCTCCGCGCTAGTATAGAAACCATTAGGAGAAATTTTGAAATACCTGATATTCCTAAAAATGAGGAGTATGTATTTGTTTTGTATGCGTGGGAGTTCAAACCCGAAAGCAATTTCTATTGGGTCTACACAATGAATAGAGTGGAAGACGAAGATACAGAACATATTGTTTTTGTAAAATTGGCATATCTGATGAAGTGGAATGTTTTTTAGCGTGAAACGTGATACGTGATGAGTGATACGACTTTTTCAGTTATCGCTCTCTTTCGATAAAGATAATGCGTGAAACGTAATGCGTCAGGCGTAAAACGTAAAACGTAATATTGTTACGCTTTACGCTTTACGTTTTACGTTTTATAAAGTTCTTCTAAGTGAAAAAGTCGTGTGAGTGATACTCTTTAGATACCACAGACTTTATGGACGAACGCGGACGGGCTTTGCATAGAAATTCCGCGTTCGTTACTAATCACTCTGTCTAACTGGTCATAATACAACAACTCACACCAAGCGTTTTAAAATAACCCAAAATGGAGTTGATGAAAAATGGTAGCATTAACATCATGGTTGAAACGTCTAAGTGAAAAATTTTATGCGCTTATAAATGGCAGGAGTGTGACTAATTCTAAGACACAGAAGTCGAATTCCAAAGTGCCTGAGAAGTGGCTGGAAATTCAGAAGAAATATAATTATAAGTATACATATTGGAACGAGGAACTGCAACAACCTGTTTCGCTTGCTATCAAGCCGGGCAGTCGGGAGGAATATTTATGGGAGCACCCAGAAGAAGTGCGGCGAATCTTGTTAGAACACGGAGTTGACCCAGATGATGATAGTATGTTAGGAGTCATCAAAAGTGACAAGAAGAAGGATAAACCGGAACAAAAGAATACATGAAGCGAAACGCCACATTCAGATTGTTGAGGGACGAATTTATAGACATCTTGATATAATTGACCGTATTGATAGAATAACAACCCGAATTGCTCCTGACGGAACTGGGTCAATTTATATGCCCTCCGCTGATATATTTGAGCATGTAAATCCGTTATCGCTACCACAAGGCATTGTCTTCAATAACAATTCTTTTCTGGTTTTCAAAGAAATATTTCGCTATGACTATCCTTCAGAGAAAGCAACGGAACCTAAAATTATCAAGATTGAATACAGTTTCCATTTCCAAATGCCGCGGAGACGATTCTTCTTCCGTTACTTTTCCTCTTGTTTCTTTTGATTAAACTTTTTTTTCTAAAAGAAAAGTTTGGTTACGATTTTCATCCGGAGATTGGTGATAGGTTGACGCATCCGCTTCATCACCTGCACGCCGGCGGATGGCTTAACGAAACCGATTCGCTTCCTTCCGTTCCACGTTTTCCTGTGTTGGAGGTATCCCTCGGCGATGTGTTGGAATTGATTCAGGTGAATTTTTTCTGATTTAGACTTCCGAAGTCTCGGAGACTTCGGAAGTCTAAAATACGTCAACCAATCCGCAAACTCCTATCCTCCAACGGCAACTCAATTTTAACTCCGCCACGTCTATGCGACTCGCGCATTGCAATTGCTATCTCCAACGCTTCTCTACCGAACTCGCCTGGGCATATTTTCTCTTCGCCTGCTTCAATGGAACGGCAGACGCCCGCGATGGCATCTACCATTGAACTGCGTGGATACCAGGGATTAGGGAACTGACATTGGATGGGGCCTCCTGTTTCGGGATGTGTGCCCCAGAGCTCAAACTGAGCATGGGCGTTACGCGAGACGATGCGTCCCTTTTCGCCGATGAATTCTAACGTCCAGCTCAATCCCGAACGCTCTGAATGCGAATTCATAAATGCCCGCACGCCATTTTCATAAACAATATATCCAGAGCCGGACAGGTCATCATTGCCCGTTGCTCGCTCATCGTCGTCCATGTGCCCGAATACCCACTTCGCCGGAGCGCCAGCAAATAGCCGAAACAGCGCCAGTGTGTGACTCTGCAAATTTGATAAGCTGGACGGGCTGTGGCAAATCATCGACAGAAGCCGGCCAATTGCACCGTCAGCGATAGCCTGTCGTGCGTTGGTATACCAATTGTACCAGTTCAGATGGCAAGCTATGGCGAGGATTGTCCCGCTTTTCTTGCAGGCTTCTATCATAGCATCGGCTTGGGCTAAACTGTTGCACATCGGCTTGGTCGCAAAAATCGCCTTGACGCCCATTTCAGCTAAGGCAGTGGTAATCTCCGCTCGCGGGTCTGGCCGTGTCGTTACGCTGACAATATCGGGTCGCTCTTTCTCGACCATCTCACGATAATCGGTATAGAGCGCAGTCACGCCCCAGCGGCGTTTGAAATCTTCCAACTTCGCTGGGTCTACATCAGCTCCAGCCACCAATTCAACCCCCTTTGCTTCAATCATAGCCGGCGCATGCGCCCAGGGCCAGGGATAATGCGGCATGCCGATATGTTCATCGTCAATGGTGCTACCCATCCGCCCGCAACCGATAACAGCACCGCGATAAGTATGTTTGGGCTGGCTTTCCTCAATGACGCGGAATGCTTCTTGTTTTCCCATATCGCTTCCTCCTCTCTCACCTAAATAATCGTTCACAACTAACAATATCTTAGATATCTTTGCGTCGGAATTCACGAAGTAATATACTTTCACACATTCTTTATATCTTAAATTACGTCCTATATGTTGACTGGCATAAACAAGTTTCCCGATACTACGAAAAACTATCAATTCTTTCTTCTTCGCATCCCATAATGGGTCTAAGAAACACGAGTTTTTCAGTTATCAGAAGATAGTGCGTCTTTAAGAGAAGATTCAACCGCAGAGAACACAGAGAGGGCGCAGAGCACGCGGAGAAAAAGAGTAAGAGAAAAGCCTCTGCGTTCTCCGCACCTCCTCCGCGAACTCTGCGGTTAACAAAGGATTAGACGCTAACTGAAAAAGTCGTATAAGAAAGAAAGATCCTTGTCGGGCAGGTCATATTTTTCCATAAGCTTCCAGGCAAAGGTAGCCCAATGCTCATCCACCGCTTTGATTAGCTTTTTGGTCTCTATTACCTTCTCCATAGATGAAACCTCCATATCTCCCGCCCAACCTATCCTTGCTTCGATTAACTTTCCCTTAACACGAACAACTATGTCCGGTCCTTGATAATGTACATTTATCAGGTCTATAAAATTTGTTCCACATCTGCTAATAAATATCAAATATGACGGATATTTGGGAACGCGCTTGCCAAGATAACCTTCTATCGTCATGATTGCTCCAACTTCCTTCACTTCCACCGGTTCAACGAATCTATCAAGTAGAAATTCATTCCTCTCAGAGCAAAGTATATCAATCCTCTCTGCATCACTGTAATCCAACATCTCTTGTGTTATATTTTCTATATCTTCGCCACAACCGAAAATGAAGACAATCACCAGGAGTAGAGTTATTCTGACCATTTTCAACTTCCTAAGCTGAAATATTATCATGAAAAATCTAAATTGAAAATTGAAGGAAGGAAGTGAAAGAAGATCTTTCATCCTTTCCTTCCATCCTTCCAATCCTACATCCATCCGCGCATATTGGTAAATTGAACGAGAATCCTCATTTTCCTTTTATCATCTCCCTGTACTGCTGCATACTCCTACCCTCGCTGATGTTCGTGATGCCGGCTTTATCCGACACCTTAAAGAATCGGTCGATAAGTTTTTGGCGTTTGGAGTCATCTTTGGGGAGAGTGGAAATCTGCACATACTGGATGGGCAGTCGAGCGACATAGACTCGGTGGAGCACATCGTCGTCATCCGCAAGGCGTTCGGCTTCGTCGAACAGTTCGTTTGCGCGTTGGATGATTTCGGGAGCGAGAAATGCGCTATCCGGTCTGGCGCGGATGGTCATGTGGATATTGTCTTCACGAACTTTGTTATGGAGCATATCGATATATTCGCGAATTGGAGCAAATGCCTTGCCGTAGTAGCCGACCAGAAATTCGTTCATCGCTTTTTGCGCGTCGTAGTCGGGATTCCACAGCACTTTCGCCATAACGTAGGCGCGAAGTTCGGCTAATTCGCCGCCGCCACCGCCAGAATAGTTTCCCTCTTCAAAAATGCCCTTGACGCCGTGATTAACGAAAAACTGGATATTCGGCTTCAACACATCGAAGTTAGGGAAAGGCTGAATGTAGTGTGAGAAGTTGGTGACATAATCCCAGATGTAGAGTCGGTTGCTCACTTTCGACCAGCCTTCAATGTCAGCTTTGAACGACGCGTTCATCTCGCAAGTTTCCAGCGGATGCGAGAAACAGCATTCGATACTGCACAAACGCACTATGACGTTAGGGCGCGGACGGACGTATTTCGGCGGCTTACGAGTGTACTGATAAGCGAGGGTGTCAATCGCCACATCGGGATATTCGCTCTCAATTCCTTCGGCAATCTGATTGACGAAATGCAACATTGTGCCGCTGTGGCTCTCTTCGCGTTCATCGATTTCTCTGCATGACTTACACTGACACCAGCCGTGCCAATCGTTTTGCGAAACGGAAAAAATGGTCGCTTGCGGCGATTCCCGAATCCACTGTTTGACCTGTTCAGTAACCAATTGGACTACATCAGGGTTAGTCAAGCACAGTTGCCCGCGCTCGACAATCCGTTTGCCGTCGATTTCCGAATAATATTCGGGATGTTCCGCAAAATATTGTTCCGGTGGTAACAGTGGATAGAAGGTGTGTACGAAATGAGAATACGCAACTTTTCCACCGCGTTGTTCATCCAAACGGGCGGTATTGCTGTTCATCTTGTTTCGCGCCGCCCAGTCCGCGTCGAAAGCATCGGTGTAAAAAGGCTCCCTGTATTCTAAAATAGGAATCTGTGTATCGTCAATGGGACCGATTTCGATGCGATTGCGTTTTGGGATATGGCTGACTTTCGAACTAAACCAGCGACAACCGAGATGTTCTTCGAGAAACGTATACACACCGTACATAGTCCCGCGTAATTTTCCACCTGCGATGACCAGATGCGGGCCAACGGTGCGAATGGTGAATCCTTCTTTCCCCAATTTCTCAAAATCAATCTCAGTTTTGAGTTGTCGCAGATGTGCGTTATCGCCCAGGATAATTTCATTGCCTGAAATTGGCGTTTCGTCTGTCACTATGGGCAGCGTCGCACCGGAAATCTGATTCAAAAACTTTTGTAGTTCATCGGCGGCATGTTTCTCAGAGAACGATGCCTCATGGGAAATTACAATGCGATACTCGCTTTTGCCACCGTCGGCGATGATTAAATTGCCGGAAGCGCCGATTAACCCGGCGATTCCAATGGTTAATAAATCGGTGTTCATTATCGTACCTCCAAATGACAAAATCTAAGTCAAGCTATAATCTAACACATACTCCGCGTTCCTGCAAGTATTTTTTTGCTTCCAAAACAGTATGTTGCTTGTAATGAAAGATTGACGCGGCAAGCGCGGCATCGGCTTTACCTGCGGTCAGCACTTCGTATAAATGTTCGAGAGTACCCGCGCCGCCGGAGGCTATTACAGGGATACCGACTAATTCTGAGATAGTTCGAGTCAATTCGATGTCATATCCGTCTTTGGTGCCATCGCAGTCCATACTGGTCAACAGAAGTTCTCCTGCACCCAATTCTTCGACCCTTTGCGCCCACTCGCATGCGTCAATTCCCGTCGGACGCCGACCGCCATAAGTGTAAACTTCCCAACCATCTCCAGAGGAAGTCGAAGAATGACAAGATGGCAAGATGGTTAAGGGGCAAGATGGCAAGACGGCAAGATGGCAATCGCCGTTTTGCCATTTAGCCGTTTTGCCGTTTAGCCCCCTTGCCCCTTTGCCATTCTTCCGTTTGGCGTCAATTGCGACGACAATGCACTGGCTCCCAAATCTATCCGAAGAATGTTTGACTAGCTCAGGATTCAAAACAGCGGCGGTGTTGATTGATACTTTGTCAGCCCCAGAAAATAGCAGTTGCCTTATGTCATCCAATGTACGAATGCCGCCCCCGACGGTCAACGGCATGAATACCTGTTCCGAAGTGCGTTTGACTACATCTAACATAATATCTCGTTTTTCATGCGAAGCTGTAATATCCAGAAAGACAAGTTCATCCGCTTGTTGCTGGTCATACATTTCCGCCGCTTCGACCGGGTCGCCGGCGTCTCTGAGTTGTAAAAAATTTACACCTTTGACAACCCTGCCCGATTTGACATCAAGGCAGGGGATGATTCGTTTTGTTAGCATAACGCTATCCTTTCGTCTTTAAAGGATTTTCTTGGTTTGGGATTTTGCTTCCCCCTGCGTAGCAATTTCACGTCATAGTTCTTTCGAGGATATTCTCAAACTCATCAAGCGAGCTACAGCGCACCGCCCGCCGGTGCAATCCATTTAGAACGATATCATTACTGATTCCCCGCACCTTTTCCACAATTTTGACTGGGACTACCCCAAATCTTTCATCCAGCGCTTCCAACACCATCCTTTTCACCGTTTCCAATATGCCTTCTTTAATTCCTTCTTCTTTAATGATATCGTAGGCATAAGATTCAATCATGATGTCTCTCCTCCTTCTCAAAAGCTCTTCTGTAACCAAACTTTTCTTTTAGAAAGAAAAGTTTAATCAAAAGAAATAAGAGGAATAAAGTAATCTTTCAAACCAGAAAATGAAATCGTCAAAAGGTCAGCCTTGACAGACCTATCAAGCTGACTTGAATATATACTTTCCTCTGCTTCAAATATCTCTTCCTCTCCGCTCTTTGCTAACGCTACCAACGGAAGCAGATATGGGTCGCCGCTTTCAAGCAGTTCTCGCCCCTCTACCTCCCACATCCTCACAAGACGATACCTTATTGATATTACTCCGTCGTCGTAAAAATCCACTGCTGAAAGATGTTTCTTAAACAGGAACACTAAAAGTTTGATTGATGATTGACGATTGTTGATTGTTGATTGTTTTTCAATCATCAATCATCAATCAACAATCGACAATCAAAGATGCTGTCTCTTGTGGCAGTTCCTCAATCAACTGAGCTTCCGAGATTTCCATTTGGAGAAACCTGCCAACTAAAGACTCAACGCTTAAATCTGCCAATCTTTTTGACGCTACATCGTATTTCATTTTCTTCCTCTCCGTAAGAAGTTGAGTAAGGCGAAAATCGAATTTTCGCACTCACCTGCGCTTCGGTGAAAATAATTTTCTCAGCCATCGTTCCTCAAATCATTAGTGCAAAGAAACTGAGTTTCTCCAAGAAACTCGGTTTCTTCCTTTTCAACCTGTTCGAGCGAAGGGGATTTATCACTTGTAGATGATGTCAAACAACTTGTTCGCCAGATTTTTGTCTAAGTCTTTCAGAATTTTATATTCATCCAGCGCTCCCCCGCGGTCTCTGGCGTTTCCAACTTAATAACCCTTCCAATTTCAAACTCTATCCGCTAATCGGCGCGAATTGACGCGAATATTTTCTTCGTGAATATTCGCGTGGATTAGCGGATAAAAAAGTGGAAGGTTTTATTTTCTGCAACAGCCTCTAATACTAAGTACCTAATTTTAGGCGTTTGGGTTTTATTGAGAACGAGCTTTTAGTTCTGCCCAGACGATGGCTTTTTTGCCCCACGATTTTATGGAGGCTGTCCCATGCCCTCCCGACGGAATGTCAGGCCCAGACACCCAAAAGTTATCGAAGAGAACGGACAGCGCATCTTCCACCAGCAGTCCCACTGAGCCTTTCGACGAAAGATGATCTTGCAAAGTCCCAATGTGTTTGTTGTCCACGTAGAAAATAAAGTTGTTCCCTTGAACTTCCGTGCGCAAAGTATACCACGTTTTGAGTTGTAAGGGCATCTGAACAGAAAGAAGCCTTTCACCTGAGAACCGATAAACTTCCACACTTTCTGTTGCTACGTGCAGAGCAAAAACGTATCCTTCTTTTTCTTTATATCGAAGCAAAAACGCGCCCTTCGAGCACTCGAGCAGGTTTGGTTCAATTACATTGACCTGGCACTGGACAGTGTAATCAGTCCAGTCATTGCCTATCTCAATAAACCGTGGAAACACAAGGATGGGATGAGCGCTCCTGCCCTGGAGTTTTCCATCTTGAAGTGAGAAGTTGTCAATATCTCCGCGCCAAAAATCGCCCAAAGCGGGGCCCTCAAAATCGTCTTGCCAGACGCCAGCCATTGCTTCATTCGTCCACACTGAAAATAGAATAGCGCTCATATACATTATCACGAAAAAGAAATGCCTGGCATCCGCTTGTTTTGTGTCATCTCTAATTATGAAACTCCGTCTTGAGTATTTTTCTATGAACTTCATTTTCTATCCTTTCATCACTTATTTGAACCCAATTTGCTAATTCATTGGGTAAAAGGGATAGGAGGTAAAGGGGTTGAAGGCAAAGGGGCTAAATCGCAAGATGGCTAATAGTTCCTTGCCTTCTTGCCCCCTTGCCCTCTTGCCATTCAGGTTATTTTAATGCCACCTCCAACACCTGGTCAGCATTATCGACAAAGATGAACTTCAACCCTTTTTTCGCTTCATCAGGCACTTCCACAAGGTCTTTCTGATTCCGTTTAGGAATAATGATAGTTTCGATACCCGCCCGCTTTGCCGCGAGGGTTTTTTCTTTCAAGCCGCCAATTGGCAACACTCGACCGCGCAGCGTGATTTCGCCAGTCATCGCTATCAGCGATACCACGCTTCTGCCTGTCGCTAAGGAAGCGAGAGCTGTCGCTATCGCAATACCAGCGGATGGTCCATCCTTGGGCGCGGCACCGGAGGGAACGTGGATATGAAAGTCGTTTTTAACGAATATCTCCTGTGTTATGTTTAGTTTCTCAGAACGTGACCGCACGAAGCTAAGGGCGGCTTGGGCGGATTCCTTCATGACTTCCCCCAATTGACCTGTAAGCGTAAGTTCACCTTTGCCTGGCATTTTCGTTGCTTCGACAAAAAGAATCTCGCCTCCTGCCGCCGTCGCCGCTAAAGCAGTTGCTACACCAACTTCGCCTGTTACCTCCGCAACCTCAGAATAAAACTTGAACGGTCCAAGATATTCTGATACCTCTTCGCCGGTGACTTTAGCCGTTCCCTCTTCGCCTTCCGCAACCCGACGCGCGGTTTTGCGGCAGATCGCACCGATTTCCCGCTCCAAATTCCGCACTCCCGCTTCTTTCGTGTAGTCTCTGATAATTATATCGACCGCATCATCGGTGATGCACAGGTGTTCTTCGGAAATGCCATGTTCCCTAAACTGTTTGGGAATCAAGAACTGCTTCGCTATCATCAATTTCTCTGCGGCGGTATATCCTGGCAACTCCAGCACCTCCATCCGGTCCCGTAATGCTGGCGGAATTGGGTCAAGCAGATTAGCGGTGGTAATGAACATAACTTTGGAAAGGTCGAACGTCACATCAAGGTAGTGGTCGGAAAACTCATGATTTTGTTCAGGGTCGAGCGCTTCAAGCAAAGCTGCTGCTGGGTCGCCGCGGAAATCCATGCCGATTTTATCGACTTCGTCGAGCATGAATACTGGGTTATTCGACCCAATCTGGCGCAGGTTTTGGATAATCCGACCAGGCAGTGAACCGATATAAGTACGCCGATGCCCGCGGATTTCCGCTTCGTCGCGAACTCCGCCTAATGAAAGCCGGACAAATTTTCGCTCAAGGGCCCTTGCTATCGAACGTCCTAACGAAGTTTTGCCGACGCCTGGAGGTCCAACGAAACATAAAATCGGGCCTTTCATATCAGTTTTTAGTTTACGCACCGCGAGATATTCCAAAATTCTGTCCTTCACTTTTTCCAGGTCATAGTGGTCCTCATCCAGGATTTGTTGAGCGCGCTTGATATCCAGATTGTCCTGGGTGTTTTTAGACCAGGGCAAACTAACCAACCAATCCAGATATGTCCGCGAGACAGTATATTCCGCCGACGAAGGGTGCATCTTCTCCAACCTCTTCACTTCCTTCTCAGCGGCTTTCTGTGCTTCTTGTGGCATCTTAGCTTCAACAATTTGTTGTTTTATCTCTTCGACCTCAGTTGATATTTCTCCTGCATCACCTAATTCCTTCTGTATCGCCTTCAAGTTTTCTCTAAGAAAATACGTTCTTTGGTCTTTGTCAATTTCCGCCTGCGCTTCTGATTGTATCTTGCTCCCCAGCTCAAGCAAGTCAAGCTCCCTATTCAACATCACCGTCAATTTTTCCAATCGCTCTTTCGGGTCAATGGTTTGTAGGATTATCTGTTTATCCTCTGACTTTAGTTCCGTAATAGAAGCGATAAAATCCGCTAAATGTCCCGCTCTCTCAAGCCCAGACGCGATTACAGCGAAATCTTCATGCAATCGCGGCGAGAGATTCACAACTTTCTTAAATAACTCCAAAACATTGCGCATTAACGCCTCAATGTTGACATCTGCTGGTTCATCATATTCTTCATCAATCACCTCAATCCTACCTTTGAGAAATGGTTGCTGTTGTGTAAGTTCCAGTAATCGAACCCGCGCGACGCCCTGAACCATCATCCAGACACCTTCATCTTCCGACCGAAATCTTACGATATTAATCAAAGCGCCTATTTCATAGACATCTTCGACCTTTAGTTCCTTCTTTTTGTCAGTTTTCTGTTTAAATAGACAAATCATTCGCGATTCATTATCCATCGCCTCTTCGACCGCAGCGGAGGCACGTCCGCTGGGCAAAGACAAATACGGTGGCATAAAATGCGGCATCGGCGGCATTTGCGGGTAAATAGTAATACCATCTATCATTGCAATAATAGGTAATTCTTCAGGGAGGACCTCTTCTTCCTCATCCTCGTATTTAAGTTCCATATTGTTCCACCTCAATTCGTGATAAGTGAAACGTGAAACGCGATGAGTGATTTTATCTTTATCACGTTTCACGCATCACGCATCACGTTTCAGTCTTCTATCTCACAATTTCTTGAAAACCGCGAATTCACATGCTATTATATTTTAGCAAAAAACGGAAGAATTAGCAATAGAAACTAGAGAAATTCAGATGTCCAAGAAACATATAAGTACCATTTCAACGATGCTCATAATAGGCGTAGGCTTTTTCCTAACGACGTGGATTTTGTCTCATCGAGTAAGAGTTGATAGTAATGATAAGGAGAAGGTATTGAATGTAACCAAAACTCTGAATGCGCCAAATCATTCCTTCACTCCGAAAGAAAAGAAAGAGGTTGTCTTAAAAGAAAAAACTCAAGCGAATGATACCCAAGAAATGTCGAAAGCAGCAGAAACCGGTCAAGACGAAGAATTTCAAAATGAGGAAATTCAGAACTCTCTGGATAGTTTAGGTAATGTTGATTATTAAATTTACTATTTACAACCGTATGCTGGTGTCTGGCCAGATGGTAAGGAGGCAAGAGGGCAAGACGGCAAGAGGGCAATTGGATTGTTGATTGTCGATGGTCGATTGAGGCATATTTTGTCAATCATCAAGCATCAATCAACCATCATCAATCTCCCGTGCCGTGTAGCCGTTTAGCCGTTTTGCCCTCTAGCCACAAGTAAAATGACCACACCGTTGTCTCAACGGTAAAGTTTATTCGTCACAACTACCTAACATCACAAGCAGAATCACAAAAGGATAAGGCGTCGCAAGCAGAGGAAATCGCTGCAACTTATAATAGGCTAAAAGAGCCTTTCCAGCAACTTTATAATCTGAAAGCACAATTGTTTTCGATAGTGGATGAATTAACAGGGCAGATGAATATTGCTGGAGCTGGTGGAAAGATTGATGCATACGAATATGGTAGGAAATTGGATGAGAGAACTGCAATTGAGAGGCAGATTCTGGCAATTTGCCAAGAGGTACAAAAAATCGTACCAGATGCTATTAAGGAAGCTTCCGCGACAAAATTGGAAATGCGGAATTTGACTAGGAAAAACACGCCATTTCGCGCCTTTCGCGGTCACCTTCCACCTTTCGCCTTCCGACTCCTCATTTCCGACGTCCGCTGCAACCTCCAAACATCCTTCTCCATGTTGTTCCCGGCTACCATCCATAAGGCGTTATTGTAGACGAATACACTGGCAGCATGGCGCGGATTCCACGGTGTATCAGGCAGTTCATACCAATTTACGCCATCGGACGAAGACCATACATCATTCCTGTTTACCTGATTCCAACCTTCCAAAACCCACATCTTGTCGTCAAACACCGCGACCTCATGGTACTGTCTCGGTTCCCAGGGTGCAAACTTGACATTTTGCTGCCAAGAAACGCCATCGGAGGAACTCCAAACATCATTGTAGAAGTTCCTTTTCGAAAATGTGGGCGTATCATAAGTTCCACCGCCTAAGAGCCACATCTTGTTGTTGAAAACCACACTGCCGCCAATCATTCCACGACTGCACCAATGCGGTTCCTTGGGGATGACTCTTGTCCAGTTAATGCCATCCGAGGTATTCCATATATCGTCATAGAAAATTGTATCGGTTCCCGATGCGAATTGCGGTATGGTCTGACCTCCCATGACCCATATCTTCCCGTTGAACACGAGGGTATAATGTAAGGCTCTGGGCCCCCATGGAACATCCTTACCCTTATTTACATAATTCCACTTCACGCCATCAATGGAGTTCCACACGTCATATTGATAATGACCCTGATTCACATCGCCGCCGATAATCCACATTTTTCCATCATAGACCACGTAGCCGGCCGTATGTCTTCCTTCCCAGTCAGCCGTGGAATCGAAGCTATCATCAATAAACGTGTTGGGTTTCACCAGGCGCCAATGGACTCCGTCCTGGGAATTGAAAACCTCGTTGTTGCAGATTCTTGGGAAATTGACTTTGTCGCGAGGATTCCAACCTCCCAACAACCACATTTTTCCATCAAACACTAAAGCCCCCGCGCCATCCCGTGGGGCAAACGCAGCAGTATTGGTGACGTTCACCCAATTATAATCATGGACCTTTTGCTGGAAAAAGGCGATTCGGTCAGTCATAGCTATTTCTCCCCTTCCAGGCATGTTTCAAAAATATGTTTACTTCTTTACGAAGTAAAGGAGTCCTCACTTTAAGGAAACATGGGGCGTGAAGCGTGAGGAAAGGCCACGAAAGGTCACGTAATACGTAATGCGTAATAAATCCTTGGTGTTTCTTTTGATGGAACTTTTCCATTCCTCTTATTTCTTTTGATTAATTGCTTCGCTATGCTCGCAACTTCGCTTCGCTTCGACTTTTCTTTCTTAAAGAAAAGTTTGGAAGAAAAGTTTGGTTACGTATTACGTTTTACGTTTTACGCCCCGTTACAAATCCAGATAGTTAGAATAAAGAAACTGTAATTGCTGAGATTTGTAACGGGGTCAACTAATTTTTGCGAAAATTTGAAACATGCCAGTTTATTTGTCAAAATTACCTAACCTCATTCTTATAATAATCCCATTGAGATCAACTTAAGACCCATTTCGCAGGTATGACGCCGTTCCTCCCCCTTGATGGGGGAGGTTAGGTGGGGGTGACTAAGGGGTGAATAAAAGGCACTCGTTCTTTTTTCTTCACCCTCCCCTAACCCCTCCCATCAAGGGAGGGGAATTGACGAAGGGTGCTTAAGTTGATCCGTATGCCTCAGTCTTGTAATAATCCTCGCAAGACTTCGTATTCCGATGGAAATTCCGTTGGTTCGCGCCACAACCATTCAACCTGTATCGCAAAACCTTCAATAACCTTGCAATGTAGCGTTCCTTCTGTTCCTTGAAAAGCAATTTGATACCGCCCATTCTCGTCCAAAAGGAGCTGGGTAACTCGTTTTCTTAAAAGACCGACCAGCCAAAGCTCAGAAACCCCAATGAGTTCGTATTGCGCTTGCTTGCTGGTTACCTCGCGAGGATAATCGTCTGGGGATATAATTTCTACTATCAAATCTGGCGCGCCCGTGATTTCTTTTTCCGTGATGATAGAATACCGTTCTTTTCGCACGAATAGCAAATCAGGTTCCCTTCCAGTATAGCTTGTTATCCGTACTAACGAGTGCGACCCAAGAACCATACCGAGGCTACGGGCGCTCACATATCCTCCCATAGTTACATGTAGAAAACTGGATATCTTCTCATGAGGAGTTGAAGCATAAGAAGGCATGATAATCACTCCATCCACTAATTCAGCTTTGCTGTCTTCGTCCACCAGTTCATAGAATTCTTCAAGCGTGAGAGGGTGTTCGGGACAGTAAATCGAACCGGGGGGAAGATAAGGTGTTTCAGAAATTCGCTCGATTTCCAGGGAAATAGGCTTTGTTAAGCTCATCTTCTCATCCCTCCTAAACCAACCCTTGAAAAGGTTCGGAACCTTTTCAAGGTTGGTACAACTTTCTCAATATGGGGTCGTATGACACTATTTTAACAGAATAAGCTTCCGCATCGCTGCAAACTGCCCTGCACGAAGTTGATAGAAATATACTCCGCTGGCGGCTCTGACGCCTTCTTCGTTCTTGCCATCCCAATATGCTGCTCGACTACGGTGAGTGTATATGCCAGCAGGCTGATAACCTAGCTCAAGTGTTTTGATTAACTGTCCTTTGACATTGTATATCCGTATCGTAACATCTCCCTCTTCAGCCAACTGATACGGTATCCACGTCTCCGGGTTAAACGGATTTGGGAAGTTTTGAAGCAACGCGCTATTTTCTGGTGGTATAGCCCAAGAACTGAACATACCGTCTATCTTTTGAGAATCGACCAGGAGAGCATCTTCCTGGTAAAGTTCCACTTGCTTAATGGTTAGCGGTGAAACATCATCAGCAAGAATGTCGAATCTTATCTTAGCTACCGTTTTGCTATTCAACCCATCAGTGCTCGCAAAAGCTATGCGAATCATTCCAGTTTCAGCAAGGTTGCTTTGAAGCAATACTTCGGAATCTGACGACACCTCGACTGCTCGAAGCACTGAATTGTCATAGGAAATGCAGATGTCGCCACTCGCCAACTGATGGACATCATCGACCGTAAGCGGCACTGTTATCCTTTCGCCTGCTACGCCATGCGCTTCTCCAAGCATAACAGTAATCTCCCCACTACCAGTCGCAACGGGTTGTATTTCAGGCGCGGCAAGTCCGGCAGCTTTGCGAAGGATTAACATTGCGTCATTTGACCTTATTTTGCCATCGTCGTTCATATCCGCTGCCCATTTCTGGTAATCAGACGGTTCCATCAGTCCCGCGGCAATACGCAACGCTAACATAGCATCGTTAGAGCGGACTTTACCGTCGTTGTTCACATCACCTTTGATGCCTGGCTGTGTGATTTTCACAACACCGTTTTCCAAACTAACTGGGATTACCGCGCCTGATTCGTCGTATATCTCGGTATCACTGAACGAGAGAGTTGTTTCGGTTCCCACCTTCGCATCCTTGCTCACCGTAAGTTCAATCTCAACCATAGCGCCGCTTCCAGACGGTATTCCCTTCGTTCCAGCCATCGGGAGTTTTATCTGACCTGGTACATCCTTGTTGACGATGAGATTTAAGCTTGAAATCAGGTCAGTGCCTTTGACTTCACCAACTGTTAGCACATTGGCATCGTATCTCACCAGAATGTCCCCGGCTGTTAAGCCAGTAGCATCAGTGATGCTGATTGAAATGGTAACTTTATCGCCAGGCGATGCCGCTACTGAAGTTATGCTTAGAAGCCTGGCAGGTGGAGCAGGAGTTGTAAGAAGCTTCGCATCGCCCATGTCTGCATGGTCGCAGAAATTGCCATCCCCACCGTCTTTAATCTCGATGACAAGCTCTTTTGAGCCTTTCGGGATGTCGAAACTGATATTCTTTCCCTCGGTGTTCCTCTGATTTGTGACACCCTTTAGAACACCAGAATCTGCCACCCGCCTACCATCAATGGAGAAGATAAACTGAGCGCTGCCGCCATGTCCGCACTCTGGGGCAGTGTACTTACCATCTACAACCGGACCATCCGTTTCGTCATCAAGCCCTACCACAGCCCCGAACTTAATGTAGTCTGCGCCAGTGAGGTCATAGACGAGTTTGGCTTGACTGTGAGTGCCAATTCCATGCTTATACCTCACGCCACCAATTGTGATGGGGTTGCGGCTGCCGACGCCCTCTCCGATGGACACGTTGTCCTTATCCAATGGGCCGTCCCATCCTGTCCACTCGGATGGAGGGTTCTTGGGATTAAGCCCACATGCGTTCGGCTTAGGAGTATCACCTGCGATAAGGGTAAGGTAGACAACCCCCGTCCTTTGTGGTTCAGTATCACTGCACCCTGTTGTTGAAATAGCAGGGAATGTGCGGTCTTCTGTTTTTAGTCTACCGTTTTCTGTAGTAAAACTTTCATTGAGCATAGATAAGGCAGTTTCAATTTCACCATTATTTAGCCAGTTAAAGGTTATAGAATTAATGCCATTATCAGTTCTTCTCATTTTCACTCTGGCGATTTCATAGACTTTATCACCTGTAAATTTATTATTAATATAGCCGACTAAAAACTTAAGTTTATTTGTTTCTGGAGGAAAAGGAGTCATTAAGTCATAATTTCCAGTTAGAATATTATTTTTAATATTTTGCATATCTAAAAGACTTACATTATTTGAATAATTAAAAGATAATTGAAGGGTATTAAATTCGTTGCCATTCGGATTAACATTGATAATCAGGTTAAATTCTATTTTATCTTTAGGTTCAATATCAAAAGAAAGAATTGGTATTCCAGACGGGAAAATCTCTACAATCTTTGCATTTCCCTCAAGCGTCCCGTGATTGCGGTAAGGCGAAGAATCGTTAGCCGTGCCATCGTCAAAGTTCCAATAGCCGACTAATCCGGGTTCGTTGCCTTTAAGCGTTGTGTTCATTGTCGCTCGGATTTCTTCTTGCGTGCGGGCGATGTTCCAGATGCGGACTTCGTCGATTAGTCCATTCCAATAATTATCGACGCGTCCAATCCAGTAGCTTGAATCTGCTGTGTAAAAACTGGTAGGAGCCGTTCTGGTAGCAAAGAGGAGACCATTCCGATAAATTCGGTATTCTGTGTCATCTTTCACCCAAGCCACATGAACCCATTGTCTGGCGCTTGTAAAGAAACCGTCCAAGAGATCATCATACCGAATCCCATCGGAGGAATATGAGTCATAATGTAAACCTCCATTTGAAGGAGCCAACCACAATCCCGGCTTCCTGTATTGGTCACCTTGCTTTCCAATAAATCCGTGGTAACCCCCGTCGTTAATGACATACGGATTTACCCAAAGCGAAATCGTAAACACCGTGTTATTTGTGAAAGGCTCGTTGACTTCCATAAAATCTCCATTCCCATCTAAAGAAAGCACCTTATCTACAGCCAAAGCTGAAGACACTCCAAAGCAGATTGTTAATAACTGTGAATAGATTAAGAATCTTACTATTGACTTCATTTTTGTCCTCCTTAGATTTGATGTTACTGACTGGATGTAAGGACGTAGATCCGCGTCTTTACATCACATCAGCGGTATTGATATTTTAGCAGAGATTAAATTTTATGTCAAATATTTTTTGTTGCTGCGAACTTTTCAGTCATCTATTTTTTAAAGTCATAGTAGTCGCAAGTAAGCCCTCAAAGGAACCGGAGAATCGCACTTTAATAGATATTGTTTGAACATCCGTGTCATTTCTAATCCGAAGATAGTTTCTTTTGCATAGAGAAAGCAGAATCATCTGAGAGCAGGTAATCAATTAAAACATCGAAGTCCTGTTCCCGTAGGTAGTGTCTGATTCGATGACTTCTATCCACTAAATCTTCAGGACGTTCCGTTAATATTACATCGACATCAATGTCTTCTTCTTCGAAAGGGCCTGAGAATTGCAAATCCACCAACCATTCTCTAAATTCCTGTTGAATAAGCTTCGTGACCAATTCTTTGAGTTCCATTTTAGCTCACCCCCAAAATACGGCAACATTCGTCAAAGTAAGTTGTGAACAGACTTATAGCTTCAGCAACATCTATATCCCGTATCTGCACATTCAAATTATAATCAGCGCGTACTCGTCGCCTTCGCAATTGCTCAAGATTTTCAAAGGCATCTAGCCTCATGACGCCAGTGTTTACAAACCGACGTTCTAATTCGTCGAGAACCCGACGATGGACATTTACGCGCCATTGTTCAGGCGTCAATCCAGCGTGTCTAAGCAATGCCCTGCCGACGTGATGCGCGGCGTAGTATAGGCGTGAAAGGATAATTCTGTAAATTGGCTGAATGCGCATTCCAAGCAAAAGAAAAGCTTGAACAATTGCCAAAATTTCCCTTGCGAAATTGATTTCAATCACTGGCATTCTCCTTAGATTTGATGTCACTGACTGGATATAAGGACGCAGATTGTCTGTGTCTTTACATCAAATCAGCGGTATCAGTATTTTAGCGGAAATTGGATTATACGTCAAGTTTTTTATCAGAAACCAGGTTTTTCAAAAAACCTGGTTTCTATGTTGGTTCTTTTGAAGGGTCATAAAGTTTATAGTCAATCCACACGTCAAACCCTTGTTCACGCAGACAGCGACGGATATGGTAGCTTCTATCCACCAAATCCGCGGAATCTTCTTTCAAAAAAACGTCAACATCAAGATCGTCCCATTCAAAGGGGCCGGAGAATCGGATTTTGAGTAGCTATTCACCAAACTCCTGTTGGATAAGTTTTTCTGTCAGTTCTTTTACGCCTATCTTGCTTATCTCAGTGGAATTATCTTTAAACTGGTAATCGAACAATACATCAAAACCTTGTTCCCGCAAGTAGTGGTAGATTTTATCCTCTTTCTCATCCAAATCAATAGGTCCCTCTTTTAAAACGACATCGACGTCAAGATCTTCGTCCTCATGAGGCCCCCAATATCGTATATCAATCAGCAAATCGCTGAATTCTTGCTTGAGAATATTGGTTGTCAATTCTTTTATATCCATTTAAGTCACCCCCAAAATCCGGCGGCATTCGTTGAAATATGATGTAAAAAAACGAAGCGCCTTAGAGATGTCGTCATCTTGTATGACGGCGGTTAATTCGTAATCAGCCCTTAGACGATATATTCTTAATCGGCGTAAAGCACGTAAGGCATTTGGGGTCATTGTGCCAGCATGAACATAACGACTCTCTAACTCGTCTATAATCCGTCGATGGATGTCACCGCGCCATTGTTCGGGCGTTAGCCCAACGTTTCTCAGCATCGACCTGCCGACGTGATGCGCGGCATAGTATAAGCGGGAAAGGATAATTCTGTAAATCGGCTGGGTGCGCATTCCAAGCAAAAGAAAAGCTCGCACGATTGCTAAAATTTCCCTTGCGAAATTGATTTCAATCACCTGTGTTCTCCTTAGATTTGATTTCACTGACTGTATGTAAGGACACGGATTGTCCGTGTCTTTACATCAGCGGTATTAACATTTTAGCAGAGATTAAATTTTATGTCAAATATTTTTTGTTGCTGCGAACTTTTCAGTCATCTATTTTTTAAAGTCATAGTAGTCGCAAGTAAGCCCTCAAAGGAACCGGAGAATCGCACTTTAATAGATATTGTTTGAACATCCGTGTCATTTCTAATCCGAAGATAGTTTCTTTTGCATAGAGAAAGCAGAATCATCTGAGAGCAGGTAATCAATTAAAACATCGAAGTC
>Ga0194113_10001538_pt1 | contig 31569 bp, 26 predicted proteins | sample TA2MahC200mmetaG_FD_146193 | JGI IMG/M metagenome (GOLD analysis project Ga0194113, IMG submission 146193) | Freshwater microbial communities from Lake Tanganyika, Tanzania - TA2015017 Mahale Deep Cast 200m | ecosystem: Environmental > Aquatic > Freshwater > Lake | place: Tanzania: Lake... | reverse complement strand
GCGCGCGATCGGACAGATGATTCTGAGCACCACCATGTATATCCCCTATGCGCTCTATATTGACGGCCAGGTTGTAAAACTCTACGATACGGTCAACCATCTGCGCGCCCCCGAGAAAGATACTACGGATAAGGGCACCGGATCATTGCGCGCAGGCGCGCGCAGGGATACGCGCTGGGTGCTGATCCGCAGACCTTTCATCATGACTGGCGGCGAGCTGACGATGGAAGGGCTGGACCTGGTTTTCGACGATGTCAACAAATTCTATGAGGCGCCTTTCCAGGTCAAAGCCAATGGGGGCATCTTGCTCATTGATGACTTCGGTCGTCAACTCGTCCGACCGCGCGATCTGCTCAACCGCTGGATCGTCCCTCTCGAAAACCGTATTGACTACCTGACCCTGCACACAGGCCGTAAGCTCGAAGTCCCCTTCGATGTCTTGATCGTCTTTTCCACCAACCTGCCTCCCAAAGACCTCGTTGACGAGGCCTTCCTCAGACGTCTGCGGCACAAGATCGAGGTTGGCGATCCAAGCTATGAGGAGTACCGCGAGATCTTCCAGCGCATGGCCCAGCACAAGAGAGTGCAATATCGCGATCAAGGGCTGGCGTACCTGCTGCAAGAATGGTATATCAAACGCAACCGTAAATTACGCGCCTCCCATCCCCGCGATCTCTGCGATCAAATCCTGGATATCAGCGAATTCATGTCGCTGGAACCAAGTATGACACGCGAGCTGATTGATCTGGCTGCTGCGGCTTATTTCGTTGATTTGTGATCCCGGACAAAGACGCCATGCTCGAACAACTCCCACGACCAACGATCTTCGCTCATCGAGGGGCCAGCGCATCTGCTCCCGAAAATACAATTGCAGCTTTCGAATTAGCCATTCGTCAAAATGCTGACGCCATCGAACTGGACGCCAAGCTCTGCGGCGATGGCAACGTGGTCGTATTCCATGATGACACCCTCGACCGCACGACCGACGGCGTCGGCTCGATCAAGGATCTACCGCTGGAAGCCCTCAAAGAACTCGATGCAGGCAGCTTCTTCGATGAGGCTTTCCACGGGGAACGCATTCCTACGCTCAGCGAGGTGTTCGAGGCAGTTGGTCAGAAAACGTTCATCAACGTCGAGCTGAAGAACTATTCGTCTCTCACCGACGCGCTTCCAGACAGAGCCGCTGAACTCGTCAAAAAACACGCTGTGAGCCACCGTGTGCTTTTTTCGTCCTTCAATCCAATCGCCCTGCGTCGGGCAAAGAAGCTGCTGCCAGAAGTCCCTGTGGGGTTGCTCACGCTGCCCGGCTATGCGAGCAAATGGATCGTATCGGCGTTGGGACGCTGGATCCCCTGCCAGGCGCTGCACCCCCCCATCAAAGACGCTTCTCAACATCTGATCGAACAACATCATCGCCGGGGATATCGAGTCCATGTCTTCGTCGTCAACCATCCCCAGGAGATCTCCTGTTTGTATCGTTGGGGGGTGGATGGGGTTTTCACCAGCGACCCCCTGCTGGCGCGCCGCGCCATCGAATCCGAGGCGGCCAGGGAGGCCTCGATGACATGACCCCATCAGAAATCATGATAACGTGCATGGCGCGTCAGGTGGTGGATGGGGAAATCGTGGCGCAAGGCATTGGCACTCCGCTGGTTGCCGCGGCTTATCTTTTGGCCCGGCATACTCATGCACCTAATCTCTATTTCGCCTCTGCCATCGGCCAGGGAGTCTGTCGCCAGCCAGCCCCATTGGGCGTCTCGAATATCGAAAGCCTGTGGTTGGATCGCTCGATGACCAACGTCGGGTTTGCGCGGGCAGCGGCGGACATATTGCCTAATCTGCGCCCCAAAGAATTCTTCCGTCCCGGTCAAATAGATGCCTTTGGCAATTTCAACAATATCGCTTTCGGCGATGAGTATGCACGGCCGCGCTTGCGATTACCCGGCTCGGGCGGCATCCCCGACGTGACCACATTCATCGAGGATATCTACTTATATGTTCCCCGACATTCGCGGGTCACTTTCGTCGCCAAACTAGATTATCTATCCGGATTAGGACACAGCCCGGTCAGAACGCATGGAAAAGGCCCGCGATACCTGGTCACCAATCTGGGTCAATTCGACTTTGCCCATGGACGGATGAGGCTGATCTCCTATCACCCCGGCGAGTCCATCGAACATATCCAGGCAAAGACGAAATTCGATCTCGAAATCGCCCCTGATGTTCACGAGACAGAGATTCCATCTGCCAGCGAGTTGAGATTGATCAGAGAAGAAATCGATCCTCTGGGAATCCGCGACCTGGAATTGCTCAGCGGCGCGGCGCGCAGAAAACTGCTTCGTGATATTTTGATTCGAGAATTCGGAGAAGAATGAGAGGCCTTTGCTATAGACGATTTTTACTCGTCTTAGTTCTGTTAGCGACCTTCCTGCCCACGCTCGACAGCCGGGCCGCGCCGAGTCAGCAGGATGACGCCGAAGCGCGCGCCCTGGCAGTGCTGGAACGCCTCACAGCCGAGGAACGCGTGGGTCAATTATTCCTGGCGACTTTCCAGGGGACAGATGCCGGATCAGATACTCAGATATACGACCTGATCACCAATCACTATCTTGGGGGGGTCATCCTCAGCGCAGAAAACGACAATTTCACCGCCGCAGATCAAACCATCGCTGCTGCACGGGAATTGACTAACCAACTTCAAAATATCCACTATTCCAGCTCACTGGCTGACCATATCAACCCGGCCACAGAAGAAGTTTTTCGGCCAGTATATATTCCCCTTTTCATCGGCCTGTCGCAAGAAGGAGATGGCCCACCGCATGATGAGATCATCTCCGGTCTTACGCCCATGCCCAGCCAACTGGCCATTGGGGCCACCTGGAATCCAGAGTTGGCCAGGCAGGTGGGCATCGTCGCCGGCCGCGAGTTGGCCGCGCTGGGGATCAACCTCTTATTCAGCCCCTCCCTGGATGTGTCGGACATTCCCAATCCGGGAGGAGAGGGGGATTTGAATGTGCGCGTGTTCGGCGGGGATCCTTATTGGGTGGGTGAAATGGCCCAGGAGTATATTGCAGGCGTTCACGAAGGCAGCGGCAATCACATCGCGGTTGTCGGCACACACTTCCCCGGCCTGGGCAGCGCAGACCGTTTGCCAGAAAATGAAGTTGCCACGGTGAGAAAATCGCTCGAACAGCTCCAACAGATCGAACTGGCGCCTTTCTTCTCAGTCACCGGCAACGCCAGCGATGAATCTTCCCGACTGGATGCGCTGCTCGTATCGCACATCCGCTACCAGGGCCTGCAGGGCAACATCCGCTCGACGACGCGCCCGATCAGTTTCGACCAGCCCGCCCTGACCCTGCTGATGGAACTCCCCCCCTTTGCAAGCTGGCGCGAAAGCGGCGGCGTGATGATCAGCGACGACCTGGGCAGCCGGGCGGTGCGCCGTTTCCACGACCCCACAGAAGCCACATTCAACGCCCGACGTCTGGCCCTGGACGCATTTTTGGCCGGGAACGATGTGCTCTATCTGAATAACTTCATCGGCGGCGAGGACCCTGACGCCTACACGACGATCGTGCGCACCCTGGAATTCTTCAGCCAAAAATATCGCGATGATCCGGTATTCGCCCAACGAGTAAACGAATCGGTCTTCCGCATTCTGATGCTCAAATTCCGCATGTATGGGTTCTTCACCCTCAACCTGGTTCTTCCCGCTGGCAAACTGAACGAGCTGAACATGTCCGAATCGCGGCAGATCAGCTATGAGGTTGCTCAACTAGGCGCCACCCTGATCAGTCCTCCCCTGAACGAATTGGATAGCGTTCTCCCCAACGCGCCTGGTTATAACGATCAGCTTGTTTTCATTACGGACACTTACTCAGTTGCACAATGCAGCGAATGTCCGCCAGCGCCTGTGTTGGGGGTGGACGCGTTAGAACAATCTGTGATCAGCTTGTATGGACCGAGAGCTGAAGGATTGGTCACCCAAGCAAATCTGGAATCGTATTCCTTCGAACAACTCACCCTATTGCTCGATGGCGCTAACGAAACTCAAAACATCGAGAAGAATATCAGCCAGGCCGATTGGATCATCTTTACGATGCTCAACGTCGCTACGGGCCGCCCAACCTCCCTGGCTTTACAGCGTTTCCTGGCTGAGCGCCCAGATTTGAGTCGTGGGAAAAACGTGGTCGTCATGGCGGCTAATGCGCCCTACTATCTCGACGCAACAGATATCTCCAAACTGACCGCCTATTTCGGTCTATTTGGAAAAACTGCCCCCTTCATGGATATCGCAGCGCGTTTGCTCTTCAAAGAGATCACAACGCCGGCAGGGGCGCTGCCCGTCTCGGTGCCCGGAATCGGATATGAACTCATCTCTGCAACTTCGCCCGACCCGGAGCAAATCATCCCTCTGGTGGTGGATCTTCCTAAGCCCTTAGAGGGGACGCCCACCCCCGAGGCCACGTCTGTTCCCGAATACCGTATCGGAGATACGATCCCCCTCAAGGCGGGCGTGATTCTGGATCACAACAGCAACCCGGTTCCCGATAACACGCCGGTACAATTCATCATCACCATCAATGGGCAAGAAGCGCCCCCCCTCTCCTCGACGACCGTTGATGGCATCGTGACCACAAACTACAAATTCGAAAGCTCAGGCGCTATCAGCATACGCGCCACGAGCGGTTCTGCCAGCTCTGGCGAATTGGTTTTCGAGATCCCAGCAGAAGAGCTGTCACTGGTTACGCCAACCGAGACGCCTACGGAGACGCCCCTGCCCACGCCTTCGCCAACAGAGCCGTTGCCGACGCCGATCCCTACGCCTGAATCCATCACCAACCCCCAAAGGGACCGTCTGCGGGATTGGGGATTTGCCCTGGCTACCATCGCCTTCGTCGCCTGGGGGGCTTCCCGCACCGGGGCGCTCGTAGGACAGGTGCGCCGCGGGGTGCGTTGGGCGCTTGTATCCGTCATCGCCGGGCTGCTGACGTATACGTATGGCGCGCTCAACTTACCCGGCAGCGAGTGGGCTATGGAAACCAGTCAGCATTGGGGTTTGCTCTTGATGGCTTTCTTGGGGGCAATTCTGGGTTGGGGTATTGGGGCGTTGTTCTCGATTCCAAAGAGCTAACGCCACAAAGTGGCTATCAAACTGATGAACACCAACGCCATCGCAATCCAAATCAACCTGCGCTCCAGGGGCGAGGACAATAAATCAACCAGCGTTGGAACCGGCAGTGGAGATTTGAGTCTGGTGACCGGATTCCAATCTCCTAATAAAGCCTGTCTCAACTCCTGCATATCTTGAGGGCGCTCCTCTGGGTGCAAGTTCAACGCCCAGAGCACGGCGCGTTCAGTGCGCGGGCTGATCGAGGGGTTGATATCTCTGGGCGCCACGAGCAGCCCAGGATGCAGGAATCGATCGCGCGCCTCTTTCGGGGGCTGATTGGTCAACAAATGATACAACGTAGCCCCAAAGGAGAAAATATCACTGCGCACATCGGTATGGCCTGCATCGCCTCCATATTGTTCCAATGGGGTGTAATGCGCCGTGCCGCGCCCCTGCACAACCGTGATGGTGATTTCGTCCGAAGCCAGGATCTTCACCAACCCGAAGTCAACCAGTTTCACGACGCCGCCCGGGGTTAATTTCAAGTTGCTGGGCTTGATGTCGCGATGCACGATGGGGGGATCCTGACTATGAAGATAAGTGAGCGCATCCACCAGTTGAGCCGCCCAGGTCAACACTTCACGCTCCTCCAGGAACAGCTCCTTCAGACGGGCTTCGGTCATCAACACGCTTAAATCTCTGCCAGGGACGAAATCCATCACCAGATAATCCCGCTCATCAATCGAGAAGAAATCCGATACTTTCGGTAGATTCGGGTGATCGAGGCGCGCCAAGACCGTCGCCTCGCGCAGGAATTGTTCCCTGGTCTGCTGGCGCACCGTCTCGGATAGCTGTGGGTCGTGATAGACTTCTTTGAGCGCGCACAGACGCCCCTCGAGGCGCAGGTCATCCGTAAGGTAGACGCTCCCCATGCCGCCCTGTCCAATGATCCGGCGGATTCGATAGCGCTCTTTTAGTACTTCTCCAGCCTGATGAGATAAGGGCATAATCCTTATTTCGGGGATGTAGGTCAGGTTGTCAACCTGACTTTCGCCATCCCTGGTCAAACGAATAGAAAGGGATTACACGAAACAATCAATTTTATGATATTATAACCGGAGAATTCGTTTCCTTCCCAGGGATAGTTATCATCGGAAAGATGACTGAACAAAAAGATCTCCCAGTTATAGTCGGATATGAAGGAAATTTGGACGGCCAACGCTGGATGCTCAAGCAGGAGTTGATCCTTGGGCGTGAAGAGGGCTGCGATATCCCCATCAACAACCGCCAGGTATCTCGCCAGCACGCCAGGATCTTCCCATCCAACGCGGGGGTCATCCTCCAGGATTTGGGCAGCAAGAACGGAACGCACTGCAACGGGAAACGGATAACCGAGCCTATCGTGCTCAATGATGGCGACGTGATCCATATCGCCCTGGCTCAGAAATTCGTGTATCTGAGTTCAGATACAACGTTGCCTCTGGAATTCGAGGGTGGAGTTGCCGTTATCCCCGACCGACGTGGACGCCTGTTACTGGAGAAACGCTCCCGGCGAGTGTGGATCGGCGATGAAGAAATCCTGCCCCCGCTCTCCGCATCTCAATATCAATTACTGGAAACTCTATACAACAATAAAGGCAGAGTTGTGCCGCGCGAAGAGCTGATGTCTGGGATCTGGGGGGAGGATGGCGCTCTGGACATCACCAACCAGGCCCTGGACGCCCTGGTGCGACGCTTGCGCAGCCGCCTGGCCGAACTCGATCCTGATCATGTCTACATCGCCACGGTGCGTGGGCATGGCTTGCGTTTAGACAACCCATCGGCAGAATAATTCAACGAGGAGGAATCATCATGCTCAAAGAATTCAAAGACTTTGCCATGCGCGGCAATGTCCTCGACATGGCCGTCGGCATCATCATCGGCGCGGCATTTGGGGCAATCGTCAAATCCCTGGTGGATGATATTTTGATGCCCCCCATTGGATTCATCCTGGGGAATAGAGATTTCTCGAATTTGTTCATCCTGCTGAAATCGGGGGCGGTCCCTGGCCCGTATGAATCTCTGGCGTTGGCTAAAGAGGCCGGGGCGGTGACGATCAACTACGGTCAGTTCCTCAACGCTGTCACCAGCTTCCTGATCATCGCTTATGCATTGTTCCTGCTGATCCGCGGCATCAACCGTCTCAAACGAGAGAAACCAGCGCCGCCCGCGGAATCGACCACCAAGGATTGTTCCTTTTGCTTCACCTCGATACCCATCAAAGCCAGCCGCTGTCCAAATTGCACATCGGAATTGTAGAATCAGTACTTCACGAAAATAGGATCAAAGACCCGTCCTCGGGTCGCCCGGGGACGGGCTTTCGATCTTTTTCGTGATCTACCGAGGATAACAGGTAGTGAGTGAGCAATGACATTCGTGGACAAATTTAAGAAAATACACCGCCAAGACGCGAAGGGCGCTGAGAATTTTTCTTGATGGCGCTATCAGATATTCAATATTGAAGGTTTCTATGGGTCTGAAAATCGGCATCGTCGGATTACCCAATGTTGGCAAAAGCACCGTCTTCAACGCGCTGACCGGCGCACAAAACGCCGAGGTTGCAAATTACCCCTTCTGCACGATCCAGCCGAATCGAGCCATCGTGCCATTGCGCGACCCGCGCCTGGAGCGATTGCAGGAGCTGGTCGGCGCGCCGAATATCATCTACGCTACAATCGAGTTCATTGACATCGCCGGGCTGGCGAAAGGGGCCAGCAAAGGCGAAGGATTGGGCAATCAGTTTCTGGGGCAAATCCGCGATGTGGACGCCATCGTCCATGTCGTTCGCTGCTTCGACGATCCCAACATCGTCCATGTTTCCGGCGAGGTGAACCCGCTGGAGGATATCGAGGCGATCAACCTCGAGCTGGCCCTCGCCGACCTGGAACAGCTCGAACGTAAGATCGAGCGGTTGACCAGCGATGTCAAAGGCGACAAGAACCTGATCCCACTCCTGGAATTTGCCCGAACACTGAAATCTCATCTCGAGGCTGGGAGGCCAGTCTCCAGTTATCCCGATGAGGATGATGAACACCTCGAGGCGCTGGAGCACGAATTACGCTTCTTGACTGCCAAGCCGGTCATCCTGGTTGCAAATGTAGATGAAACCGGTCTGGCCGAAGAGGGGCCGCTCACAGGCGCAGCCAAAGAGATCGCCGCCAGGCAGGGCAGCGATTTCCTGGTCCTGTGCGCCAAACTCGAAGAAGAACTGGGCGATATGACCGCCGGGGAACGCACTGAATTCCTGCAACTCGCTGGCGTCGAAGAAAGCGGATTGAACCAGGTCGTCAGCAAGGGGTTTGCAGCGTTGAACCTGATCAGTTTCTTCACCAAAAACGAGAACGAGGTGCGCGCCTGGAATATCCCTCTTGGCATGCTTGCACCCAAGGCAGCGGGGAAAATCCACACCGACTTCGAGCGCGGCTTCATCCGCGCCGAGGTGGTCTCATTCGAAACATTCGAAAAATACGGGGGAGATGCAGCGGTAAAAGCCGCCGGACAGATGCGCTCCGAAGGCAAAGAATATATCGTTCAGGATGGAGATGTCATCCTGTTCCGCTTCAACGTTTAAAACTCGAACGCGCTTCCTTGAAGGAAGCGCGTTCGTTCGAAGCCGATCCTATGCCGCGAAGCTCTTTTCCATGGATAGACGCAACGCGACGTTATACACCTTCTGCAAAGCGATCAACATTTCTTGCTGATTCTCCCTGGCTTCGCCTCGAGCGGCCTCGGTGCTGGCTTGAAGTTGAGCCATCAGCCCCCCCATAATCTCGAGTAGCCTGGCGTTGACCTCGACTGCTTGCGAGCTGAGGACTTTGACGAGCTCGTCTTCGTTATCGGCAATATCCAAAAGCTCGTTCACCAACTCGAATTCGGGGGGCGGGGCTGCCTGTTGCTCGATGACCGTCATGATCTGCAGCAATTTACTCGAACGATCCACATCCCCCGCCTGGCGAGCAGATTCGATGGATTCGGCAAGCACCTGGAGGAAGAACTCATCTACGGCGGCCATATTCGCCTTCATGACCGCTTCGACATTCTCTGCGCGAAGCAGGGTTTCGAGATTTCGGCGGGCGAGCTGCAGGCGGCGCTCGATGGTTTCATCCACCTCACGCGTATATTCCAACAATTTTTCGCGCAGCTCCACAAGACGATTCTTCGCATCGCCCTGAGCGCGCTCGATTTTCTCGCTTAGCTGCTGAAAGAATTGATAGTCCATGCCGGGGCGCGTCATCTGCACATATGCTCGCAGCCTGGCCTCGCCAGGCGCATCGAGCACCAGATCGAGCAGTTTCTCACGCGTGAGCTTATCGCCCTGCTCTTTGAGAGCCTGTCGCGCAGCCTGGACCTCCTCGGTGTCAGCTTTGAGCTTTGCTCCAAATGTGCTACGCTCCAGGAGTACATCCTCCAGATCGCGCAGGTTCTTAGCCGCGCTGCGGTCGCCGCCCATCAGCGTGGCTTCCACGAAACGAGATAACAGCATAAAAAATCCCTCATCTATCAGTTCATCTTCTTGAGAAATGATCTCAGCCCGCGAATCCTTCGAGGCTGTCACTAAGCGTTGGATCAACCCGACCTTCTTTTCCTGCGCTTCGATCATCTCCCTGGTGATGCCATCCGCCGCCAGGATGGTTTCCAAAAGCGATTTATGCGTAAGCATGGATTTCGGGCTGAATAAATAGCCTTTGCGCTTTTCCTGGGGTAGGCTATCAACGGCTTTTTTAATCAACGGACCGATGACGCGTTCCTGCCCATCGCGGGTCAACCCCAACTCGGGCGGGACATACGTGAGTAAGAGTTCTTTCGAAGGATCATGGTAAACAATGGGCGTAGCCAGATTCCCCTGGTATCCGCAATGCGGGCATCGCGCAATATTGAACAGGCCAGAGAGGATAGCCTGCTTCGCGCGCGGGTCTTGACCAACGTCGAATAGTTGCTCGACATCAGCTACGATGGGCTGACGACAGTTTGGGCAATTGAGTTGTGTTCTTGGCATCGAGTTCTCCATGGATGCCTGTGCTGGCAAAAACCTTTACAGGCAGATTATCCGAACAGGGGCAGTATTATATATGATAAACCGTGAAAAATCAGCGGGGAAGAGAGAAACAAATCCTGGCGCCATCCCCCGGCCTGGGATCTACCCAGATGCGCCCGCCATGAGCTTCGACGATCGCACGCGTCAGGTACAGCCCCAATCCCGCCCCTTTCGTAGTGCGGCTGGCCTCTTCGGCGCGGTAAAAGCGGTCGAAGATGTGGGGAATATCTCCGGGGGCAATCCCCACCCCCTCGTCCTGAACACAGATGATCACCTGGTCGGCGCGCACTTGACCACTGATTCGGATTTCACCTCCCTCCGGGGAGTATTTGATAGCATTGGACAGCAAATTGGAGAGCACCTGACCCAAGCGGTCCTCATCAGCAAGGACAACCGGGAAATTGGGCGGGAAATCAACTACAAGGGTATGCCCGGATGACTGCGTGCGGAAGCGTTCAGCCAGATGCTCGGCGAAGGACTCCAGGGTTAAATCAGCCAGGTTGAGGTTGATTCCGCCAGCCTGCAAACGTGAGGCGTCGAGGAGGTTTTCGATCAAGGCAGTCAGACGATCGGCCTCCTCTTCGATCACTTCCAGGCTGTCCTGAACGATCTCATCGTCCCAGGATACATCATCACGCCTCAGCGTGCCTGTGTACCCCTTGATCAAAGCCACGGGCGTTTTCAGTTCATGGCTGATCACCGAGATGAAGGTGCTCTTGAGTTCTTCCGCCTCGCGGAAATGGGAAATATCCCGCACAGTGGCAATGATATTCGACAAACTGCCCTCAGGGGAAACCAATGGCGCATATGTGATCCCAACCGCCAGAGACGCGCCGCTAGGGTGATCGACATTTCCCTCGACATAGAGGGTTGCATGCGCGGTCAGAGGCCACCCTCCCGCCTCGGCTTCCGCCAGCGTTATCCCCTGCTCTCGCCGAATCCAATGGATGATTTCGTCATGAGAGCTGCCCTGGATGTTTTCCGATTTCTCCCCCCACAAGCGCGCAAAAGCCGGGTTGCATCGCTCGATGGTGTGATCGGGCGCCATGATGAGAATGCCATCGGCTGCTGAATCCAGCAGCGCATCCAGGCGCTGTTTCTCGCGCCGTATTTGCGTGTAAAGCTGAGCGTTATGCACAGCGATGGCAGCTTGATCGGCGAAACTTTGCAGTAAAGCTCGATCGTTGTTCGAGAATACGGTGCGATAAGTTCTAAAGATAAAAGTCAAACCAACGACACGTTGTCGGGCGATCAATGGCAGCGCCACTCCCCGGAGAAGATTATTGCTAGCCGAGCGCGTCAGGCTCTGCAGAAGGCGATTGATCTCTGGAAGTTCGAAGCGCGCCGGATCCTCATAGTCGGGCACCTTGGCCAGCGAGGGATTGATCTGGTGCAGGAATTCTGGCGTGAGGCCGTGAGAGGCGGCAACCTTCCATCCGCCGCCTTCCCCGCGTAGAGCGATGATGCCTGCCTGGCCCGCCAACATCTCGACAGCCGTGCGCAAAATACGGTCTAGGAGCTTGTCCAGCTCTAGCTCCTGAGTAATGGCGCGGGCAATTTCGAGCAAATAATCCCGTTGGCGGCTGCGGAAATCTGGTAACATGCTACGCCCTACTGCTTACTGCCCACTGCCTACTCATTTTCAGCGAGGTTGATAGCATATTCGAAAATCTGCATACCTTCGTCTATTTCGCTTTTCGAGGTGCTCAAGGGGGGCGCAAACCGGATGACGCTATGGCCACATGCCAGAGTGATCAATCCATGCTGGAAGCTCAACTTCTCGACGCGATCCCGGAGAGCCTTATTGGGCTGGCGAGTCTGCTTCGCCTCGACGAAATCAACCCCGATCATCAAACCCAATCCGCGCACATCGCCAATACTTTCGTGACGAGCCTGGATCTCCGCCAGGGCATCCATGGCGTATTCGCCAACCTCGGCTGCATTTTGGATATATTCCTTTTCCAAAAGTTCGATCGTCGCCAGGGCGGCTGCACAGGCCAGCGGATTCCCCCCATAGGTGTTTCCATGCGACCCCTCGGGCCAGGTCATCACACTCCTTCGGGCAATCATCGCCCCCAACGGAACGCCGGAGGCAATCCCCTTAGCAGAACAAACAATATCCGGTTCGACGTCAAAATGCTGGATCGCCCACCATTTTCCCGTGCGGCCCATCCCGGATTGAACCTCGTCCACGATCAACAAGATGCCATATCGGTCACACAGATCCCTGAGAGCTGGGAAGAAGCCCCGAGGAGGCACAATGTATCCGCCTTCTCCCAGAATCGGTTCCATCAGCACAGCGGCCACATCATCGGGCGGCAGCAAGCGGGTGAGGATTTGTTCCTCGATATAGCGAATGACGGTCTCGCCATAATCCTCGCCGGGGAGTGACTGTAATACCGGACGATAGGAATCCGGATAAGGCGCGTGGACAACGCTCCCCATGGATGGGAAGAAACGATTCCGGTACACCGGTTTGCTGGCCGTAAAAGCTAACGATCCCAGCGTGCGGCCGTGGAACGCCCCTAAGAAGCCGATGAATTGACTGCGACCGGTATGATGGCGGGCCAGTTTTATGGCCGCTTCGATGCTCTCTGTGCCAGAATTGGACAGGAAAGTGACGGCATCTTCGGAAAATGGCGCGATCTCATTCAATCGCTCCGACAATTCTATCCAGATAGGATGATAAAAATCCGATGAAATGTGGATGAATTTTTCGGCCTGCTCCTGAATGGCCTGGACAACCTTGGGATGGGAATGACCCGTCCCGGTCACGGCAATGCCTGCGGCGAAATCTAGAAAACGATTTCCGTCCACATCCCATACTTCCGTCCCTTTGCCGTGGGACATGACAAAAGGATACGCCCTGGGGTAAGACGGTGAAATGAATTTGCTATCACGCTTGAGGTATTCCCTGGCCTTCGGGCCAGGTAGATTATATGCTTTCATGGGGAGAATTATATCACCGGCAGTGTGATCAATCAGGTATAATCTACGACCATCATGGAAAAACCTTTTCGCTTCGATCTGCTCGCCAAAGATGGCCGCGCCCGAGCTGGAGTATTTCACACACCGCACGGCGAGTTCTCCACACCCATCTTCGCGCCGGTTGGAACCCAGGCGACCGTCAAATCGCTCACGCCGTTGCAACTGCGCGAGATTCAGGCCAGTCTGATTCTGGCGAACACTTACCATTTGTATCTCCGCCCTGGGGATGAGCTAATCGCTGAGATGGGCGGTTTGCATGCCTTCATGAATTGGCCTGCGCCTATCCTGACCGATTCGGGAGGTTTCCAGGTTTTCTCTATGGCGAGCATTCGTGAGATAGACGACGATGGGGTTACATTCAAGAGTCACGTTGATGGCTCTACCCACCACTTTACCCCGGAGCGAGCTATCGAGATACAGGAAAACCTGGGAGCAGACATCATCATGGCCCTTGACGAGTGCGCCGATCCACACGAGCGCGCCTATAACGAGACTGCCATGCTCCGCACTCACGCCTGGGCGGAGCGCTGCCAGGAAGCGAAGACCAGGCCAGACCAGGCGCTATTCGGCATCGTTCAAGGAGGCATCTTCCCTGACTTGAGGGCGCAATCGGCGGAATTCATCGCCGCGCTAGATTTCCCCGGAAACGCCATTGGCGGGTTATCGGTCGGCGAAACCAAAGAGGAAATGCACAAAATCCTAGATGTGGTAGATGGCATTCTCCCCGAAAACAAACCCCGATATTTGATGGGCGTGGGCACACCGGATGATCTGGTGAATGGCGTATCACGCGGGGTAGATATCTTCGACTGCGTGTTGCCGACTCGCCTGGCGCGACATAAATCCGCGTTCAGCGGAAGAGGGCGCATCAACATCGGTCAGGCCAAATACGCCAAAGATCCAAATCCGCTCGTAGAAGGTTGTTCCTGTTACACCTGTCAGAACTTCTCCAGGGCCTATCTCAGGCATCTCGTCGCCGTCAAAGAGATGCTTGGCTCCACCCTCCTCTCGATCCACAATCTCCACACGCTCATTGATCTGGCCAATCGAATCCGCCAGGCCATCCTCGACCATCGTTTCGACCAATTCTCGAAAGCCTACTTCCAGCAACCCCTTCCCCAACCCGGCATAACATCCAATATCCAATACCCAATATCCAACATCAAGCATCAAACATCCAATATCCAACATCCAACCCCCAACCTATGACCCTCCTACAATCCATCCTCCTCGGCATCATCCAGGGCGTCACAGAGTTTCTGCCCATCTCAAGCTCAGCTCATCTCGTGCTAACACCCCATTTGTTTGGCTGGAACATCCAAGAACAAGACGCCTTCGTCTTCGACGTGCTCGTGCAAGTCGCCACATTGGTAGCTGTTATCGCATATTTCTGGGATGATCTATACAAAATCACGATTGCATTTCTGAGAGGCCTCTGGCGCAGGCAACCCTTCGCTGATGATAATGCCCGCATGGGTTGGCTGCTGATCCTGGCTACCGTTCCAGCCGGGGTGGTCTATTTATTGTTTTCGGACGCTTTCAAGCAAGCGTTCGGCAGCCCCCTGGCAACCTCCCTATTCCTCTTCGGCACGGCTATCTTGCTATTGATCGCCGAGCGACTCGGAAAGCGGGAGCGCGATTATGCTGATATCCGATGGACAGACGCCGTCATTGTGGGTCTCTTCCAGGCTCTGGCGATCTTCCCAGGAATCTCACGCTCTGGCGCAACCATAACCGGCGGGATGATCCGCAATCTCAGCCGCCCATCGGCGGCCCGGTTTTCCTTTCTGATCTCCCTACCGGTCATGCTGGCCGCCGGGCTGGTTGGCGTCATCGAACTGGTCGCACTACCCAATACCGTCTCGCAACTCCCCATCTTTCTGCCCGGATTCATCACCGCGGCCATCGTCGGCTATATCTCCATCCGCTGGCTTATACGTTTCCTGAACCATCGCCCACTCTATCTATTTTCGATCTATTGTGTGGTTTTTGGGCTCATCAATTTAGGTTTGCTTGTGTCATGAAATAATGGCTATGCGCAATTTGCTTGCTCTTTTCCTCGTGTGCCTGACCCAGGCATGCAGCCCTTTCGATTACTCCCCTCCACCGGAGACTCCAGAACCCATGTCGGTCATCCATACTCCGGCTTTGGGATGGATGGAGGGACCCCTGCACCGATGCGCACTCGACCATCCAGAGATTGCGCTGACGGTTGAGGAAAGACCAGCGGCAGCGCTCGACCTCGAAGCTGCTGAGGTGATTCTCGAGCTGGGTCCTGCGCCCGCAGGACCCGAGGGCCACGCCACATTGTTGGGCTGGGAGCAAATCGTGATCATCGCCAACCCGGATATCCCCGCTTCCCAATTGGAGCTGCCTGACTTGCAAGAAATCTATACCACACTCGAGCCAGGCTACCAGGCCTGGAGCTACCCGGAGCGAGACGAACTGCGAGTCCTTTTCGACGAATTTGTGATGGAAAACAAATGGTTATCCCCGCACACAAAGATCGCCCCAGGCCCCTCAGCTATGCTGACAGCCATCCAGGGAGATACCCAGGCCGTCGGCTACATCCCCCAATCCTGGCTGACAGGAGAGGAAAACATCCAGGTAATTCCCATGGACGAAAAAACCGCCGCATCGTTGCGCCAACCCATCGTTGCCCTTACTTCGCAAGAGCCAGATGGATCTACGCGCATATTCTTAGCCTGCCTGACTGAAGGAATCCCATGACTTATTTCTTTCTTTCGGCAAGGGCCGCTTCGATGGTATCAATCAACTTCTTTGGCGTAGTTGGTTTGGTGAGATAGCGAGATACCCCTAGCGTACGCGCCTGAACCTGTTGATCGAAGCCTGTCACAGCAGTAAGCATGATCACCGGAGGCATGGGTATCATCACAACTTGAAGAGAACGCATGATGTCGAATCCAGACCGACCAGGAATCATCAAATCGAGTACAATTACATCAATAGCACGCCCCTCTTGATGAGACTCTTTTACTCTTTCGGCGACTTCTTCCCAAGAAGCTGCAACGAGCACCTGATATCCGGCCTTTCTAAGAGCTAAGCGTAACAGCGTCAGTGTATCCCGCTCATCGTCCACGATCATGATTGTCTTCGGGTTCGATGCCATACTCACTCTCCTTCAGGTATATTTTACTAAAAAAGTAACTACTCAGCCAAACGGGGAAGTTCCCGAAAAAAGGGTGTGCGAAGGAGGCTGCGCCCCCTTCGCACACCCTTTTTTCGGGCTAATCCGTTCGATGGCTGAGCAGTTACCTAAAAAAATTGTGTATGAGTTCAGTGAAAAAAACTCATGTATGCCGCCCCGAATCCTCTACCCGTAGTTTTTTCAGTGGACTCGTGTATAATATAGCTTATAAGCAGGTATGAGCGAACGCGGTGATTTCGAATCGCGATACTCGTATTGTCTTGTAGAGGCGGAATGAATTCCGCGTTACGAAACCTCTTTATAGGAGCGCATCATGCAAAGAAAGATCGTATTATTAACCACTGTCATGCTATTCGCAGGCGTAGTGAGCGCCTGCGCCGGCCAAGAACCCGCTGTCCCCGAAGTTGACCACGACGCCCAGGTGACTTTTGCTGTCGAAACGGTCTATGCCCAGATCGCGATGACCTCGGCGGCAGCCGAAGCCATGGCTACGCCCACCCCTGCCCCGACGAATACACCCGAGCCAACGCTGACTCCAACGATGGCGCCCACAGAGACCCCAACGAACGTGTTTGCGGACGCCCCGACAGATACCCCAGCCGCAGCAGCCGCTTTAGGAGGCAATACAGCGCCGTTACAGCCTGCTCAACCACAAGACGTCGGGCTGCCTTGCCATAGAGCCAATCTGGAGGGTGAAACGATCCCCGATGGTACAGAGATGGCGCCCGAAAGGCAATTCGTGAAGATCTGGCGGCTCAAAAACACTGGGTCTTGTACGTGGAACAGAGATTACATTCTAAGATTCTATAATGGCGATCTCCTCGGCGCAGGGGCTTCGATTGTCCTTACCGAGGAGGAGGTGCCCACCTGGGGCTTTGTCGAGGTAGCGGTTGATATGAAGGCCCCGGACGAGGCAGGTACTTACAAAGGCTATTGGAAAATCGTGAGTGATAGCGGAAAAATATTCGGCGTCGGCCCTGATGGTAAAGGCTGGATCTGGGTCGAGATCAAGGTGATCGAATAATCGCTTTCGTTGGGGCTGCTCTCGGCAAACGAGCCGATTGGTACCAAAACATTCTGGCTGACCCCAAAATCGAAGTCCGCGTGAAGGCGCGGCGTTTTAGAGGTATAGCAGAACCTATTACCGACCCCAGCCGAATCGCTGATTTTTTGGATTTACGCATACGTCGCCACCCCAAAATGGTTGGCGCAATGCTCAAATTGGAAGGACTCCCGAACAAACCCAGCCGTACTCAATTGGAGCAGTATGCGGCTAAATTGACTCTAGTGGCGATACATCCAACCTCGCAAGCGGACTGACCCACATGAAAAGAATTATTATCGTTACGGTCCTTGCGCTTGGGATCATCTTCCTGGGGGCGTGTAATACACCCGAAGAAGTTGCCGTGATCCAAGAAGAGGCTATTGATCTAACCGCTGTCGTTCGGACAGTCTATGCTCAAATCACCGAAACCGCGCGCATCGCAGCACTCTCGGCAACGCCGACTGCTTCCGAAACACCCCAGCCGACGAATACAGCTACACCTCCTCCGCCAACGCTGACCCTCACGGAAACGCTCACCGAGACTCCAATCGTCACTCCAACGGAAGCGCCCACAGCCACCCCAACCAGCGGTCTCCCCTGCAATCGAGCAAATCTTGAAACGAAATCCATTGCGGATGGCGCGGTCATCTTCATCAATCGTGAATTTACACAAACCTTCCGTCTCAAAAACACCGGCAATTGCATCTGGGATCGAAACTATGAGCTTCGATTCATCGAAGGCGATCTATTGAACGCTGGCGCATCTATCGTTATGGTCCCTGAGGGGACAGTTCCGACCTGGGGTTATGCAAATGTGGATGTCCTGATGAGGGCTCCTGCGGAGCCAGGGACGTACAAAGGCTATTGGATGATCAAGGCTGCCAACGGGCAGATCTTTGGCGTAGGCCCGAGCGGCGGAAACTGGTTCTGGGTCGAAATCAAGGTGGTTGATCCAAACCGCTGAGAAAACCATTTGTAACGCAAAGGTGCAATGGGGGAAGGTTGCCGCGAATGAGCCGAAATCCACTAGACGCCAACCCGAATAACGCCAGTCCGGCTGTTCACGCAGCTCGAATTTATTCGAATATTTTCAGCCCGCCGAGTACATTCGCCCTGTTCGGTTTTATCATCGCCTGGTCCAAGATGCCTTTTTGGATCGGCTCTTTCCACGCCGCAATTTTTGGCTTCCTCTCCTCGCTGGTTCCAATCCTCTACATCGTCTATCTGCTCAAGAGCGGGCAAATCGAAGATCTGCACATCAGCAAACAGAGCGACCGGCATATCCCCTATGTTATCGGGATCGCCGGGGCGATTGCGGCGTTCTTCATCCTGCGGGCGATGGGAAGTTCTCCCCTCTTATTGGCTTTCATCCTGACGAATATCGTCGCCATCACCCTGCTGGCCGTGATCAACTCGCGCTGGCTGATCAGCGCCCACACAACCAGCATCACCACCATCACGCTCTTTGCCGGTTTCGCCTTCGGCCCTCCCGTTAGCCTGGCTATCGCTCCCCTGATTCTCTCAACCTTTTATGTCAGGCATTTCTTGAAGAGACACACCATGGCAGAAATGCTCTCTGGTACGCTCCTCGGAGTCACGATCGTGCTTGGTCTGGCGGCGATGGGCGCTTTCAATATGTAGATCACATGCAAAAACCCAACATCCTCTTCATTGTGCTGGACACTCACCGCGTCGACCGCCTGGGCTGTTACGGATATGAGCGCGACACCTCCCCCAATATTGACGCCTTCGCTCGAAGCGCAACTCTCTTCGAGAGAGCCATGGCGCCTGCCCAATGGACGATCCCTTCTCACGCCTCGATGTTCAGCGGCGAGTTCCCCAGCACCCACCTCACCATACAGGCCAGCAGCGCGCTTAGCAAAGAGTTTAAAACCCTGGCTCAGCGTTTGAAAGACGAGGGCTACCAGACCGTTGGTTTCTGCAATAACCCGCTCGTCGGCGTGTTGGAGAACGGTCTGCGGCGCGGTTTCGATCACTTTTACAACTATGGCGGCGCCATCCCTTCGACGCCATCTCAAAATGGTTACCTTCCGCCGAAATTCTTCACGCATTTACGAGACGGCTATCGCAAAGTACTCGAACACATCGCCGCCCCAATTCAACAAGCTGTGGCCGCCTCGCCGGATATCTTCCAGTTCATCCTTAACCCGAGACTGGTCTCCTGGTGGACGCGCCATGCCAACTTCAAAGGCGATGGGCCAGCCTCGATCCGGGATACCCTACAATATTTCCCACGGAAAACGCAAGAGACAGCCCAACCCCAATTCATTTTCCTCAACCTGATGGGCACTCATTTACCGTATGCGCCGCCTGACCGCTTCATCCAGGATTTCGCGCCGATCGTCAAAGAGAACTCCGAGGCGGGCGATTTTATGCGGGATTACAATACACGGGCTTTCCACTGGCTTCTGCCGATGAAAGAACCCTACAACGAGTTGGAATCTAAAACCCTAAGCGACATGTACGACGCCGAAGTCGCTTACCAGGATCATCTATTGGAAGGACTTTTCAGCGAACTCGACAAACCCGAACAGCGCGAGAATACGCTGGTGGTGGTGCTCAGCGACCATGGCGAAATGCTGGGGGAACATAATCTGATGGGGCATGGCCTGGGCCTGTACCAGGAGTTGATCCAGGTCCCGATGATGATCCGTTTCCCAGGGCAAAAGGAGGGGCAGCGGGTGAAAGAGCCCGTCTCGACTACCTACATCTTCCATACGCTGCTCGAAGCGGCCGGCGTCGAGGAAATCGAACTCCCCTATGCGGCTCCCGTCCGGGTGAGCGAGTTCAGCCTCGGGAACAATGACCAGACTCAAATCCTTGCGCCCACCCCTGTGTTCAGCGAAGCTTATCCGCCCATGAACTTGATCAAAATCATCGAGAAGCAAGAACCGGCTATCGCAGAAGCTTTTCCTTGTAAAGCCAGTCATTGGGCTATCTTCGAAGATTTCTATAAATTATTGCGCATTGATGATTTGCAGGATGAGCTTTACGATCTGGCCAGCGACCCCCAAGAGATGCAATTGCTCACAGACGACGCCGACCGCCTGGAACGAATGGGGGCCGATCTGGATGAATGCCTGGCGTGGGCTGCTGGAAGGGCTTCGGGCCAGCTCGACAAACTGACCGCCAACCTGAACGAAGAATATGTTTTGGAACGCCTGCGCGGGTTAGGGTATATCGAATAGGAGAAGACATGGATCCCATCATCTTTACGCTCGATCTAGGGAAATTTCAACTGGCCTTCCGTTGGTATGGGCTTTTGATCGCCATTGGCGTGATGGTCAGCGCCTGGCTGACTGAAAGGGAGATGACACGCCGCGGCGGTAAAGCCGAGTTCGTCTGGGACGCACTGATCTGGGTGCTGCCTGCGGGGGTCATTGGCGCCCGGGCCTGGTATGTGCTCAATGATATTTTCGGCGGTGGACGCGCCTTCCTCGACGATCCGGGACGCATCTTACGCATCACCGAGGGGGGGCTGCACATCTTTGGGGCTGTTCTTTTTGGATTGGGCGCGGCCTATCTGTACGCCCGGCGTCACAAAGTAGATATGCTGCTGATCCTGGACTCGGTCGCCCCGGCGCTGTTGATCGGGCAGGCTGTGGCGCGACCGGCCAACTTCATCAACCAGGAACTCTACGGACCGCCCACCGACCTGCCCTGGGGCATCCCCATCGAGGCGGCGCACCGCATCGCTCCCTGGAACGATCTCAGCCTCTACCCGGAGGAGATCACCCGCTTCCATCCCACCTTTGCCTACGAAATGTTCTGGAATTTCCTGGCCGCCGGTCTGATCCTATGGATCACCCGCCGTTATGAAGAGAAGATCAAACCCGGCACGGCTTTTGCCGGCTGGCTCTTGCTGGCCGGGGTTGGCCGTGTAATCATCGAAGCCTTCCGCCCCGACCAGACGCGCATCCCCGGCACAGATCTAAGCTGGTCGCGCCTGATCTATGCCATCCTGGCTGTGATCGGCCTCTTCTGGCTGCTGATCCGTTACGAGGTCATCAAACTGCCTTTCCTCTCCCCCGGGCCGGAGAAATACAAAGTGCCCGCCAAGAAGCGACACAAGTACTAACCAGTCAACGGACTTCGGGAACGGATTTAGCGGATTATGCTCCGCTGGCGGCGTCGGAATCTGTTTAAGCGGAAATTATGCACGTCAGGATCTCGGGCTATCTAGGGCTCAAATCCCACAGTCTTTTCCAGAAACTCCAGGAAGAGCACCAATGAGTTCGGGTCATAGAAGGGGGAAATCAGCAAGTTTCCATGATCCTTCGAACCGGGATAAATCTGTTTGCGATCCAAATATGCAGAGGCCTCTTCGCAAGTGTCGGCCGAATAATCTTTCTCGCCAGCTAAACACCAGACAGGGACAGGAGGATCTAATTCACTGAGAAACATGACATCGTCAGCATAATCGTTACCCAAATAATTTCCCGGCGACCAGGAAAACGCGCCCATCAATTGCATCTCCACGAGTGCGGTCTGAACCGGGAATCCCCACAACGCGCCAGGGAACAAATCCAGAGAGGCGACCTTTATTCCTCTCGAGAATAGACTCTGAGCAGTTTGTGTTTCATCCTGCTGCTCAAACGATGTAAACATATATTTCCTCGCTGCAACGGGCGCATCAGCTCCGATGCTGGAACCAGCCCCAATGATACGAACAGGCACTCTAGCTTGTTGGGCGGGCACAAAATTATGCGCCACTATATAAATCCCATTGGGTGAGTTGTATTGCGTCATCAAGCGCGCTTCCATCTCCGCGGCAGTCTGGTAGGCAGCGAAGGCATCCTTCGTCCACTCACTGGGTGTACCCAACCCTGCCTGGCTCTCGCCATAATCGCGGAAATCGAAGGTGAAGACGGCAAAAGAAGCTCCTTCTGGTATGGGCGGGAACCAGGAGGGGTCCCACCAGGGGGCGTCTCCCCAGGTCCAGGAGGCTTCGATACCGGCGCAACGCTCGAGCGCGGCGGGGTTCTCATCGGCACGATTTTGCAACCAGGTAGCAATATCCCGCCAATCGCATAAATCGCCGCCAGCCCAGTGCATTAAAACAACGACCGGGGAATCAGCATACTTAGATGGATAATAATACCCCACCAAGTTCTTGCCATCTTCAGCCTGGAATTCCACTCGCTGGGGATCAGGAGAAAGCCCAGACAATTGAACTTCTGGCGTGGGCGTCTCTGTTGGTGGTGGGGTTTCCGTTGGGGGAGCCTGGGTTGGAGTCGGTTCGGGGGTGTCGGTAGGCGGTGGGGGTTGGGTCGCCTCAGGCTCTGCGGGAGCTTGGGCTTGTTCTACTTCCGCTGCTTCTGGTGGTGGGGGGGCTGCACCTGGTCCGCAGGCACCCAGCACGGAAACAAAAACCAAAACCAATCCAACTACGATCACGTATTTAGCATTCTTGCTCATAGCATCCTCCTTTCTCGATATGAGCGCAGTCACTATGCTTGGCTTAATCATCATTTACAGATCCATGCGTTCGAAGGCTTCTTTGAATTTCAACTTATAGGTCCTCTCCCCCGTTTCCATCGGCTCCCACCCCTTGTCGCAAAGAGCGCGGAACATCCACCAGGCCAGGCGGCGGTAATCCTCATCCTCTTTCAGCCCTTTGATGATGATCACGTGGGTGATCTTGGAGATATCCTGGCGACGCTCGATGGCGATATCCTTGAAGGCTTCATGATGCCTGGACTTGTCTATCGCCCGGACGATCATCTCCAGGGTAGCAGGATCGGTGCATTTGGCGCGCAACTCATCCTTCGATGGCCAGATGTGGATGTATTTGAAGCGTGTGAACTGTTCTTTCGACATCATAGAATTATTCTATCACAATGGTAACTACTCAGACAAACGGGGAAGTTCCCGAAAAAAGGGTGTGCGAAGGGGGCTGCGCCCCCTTCGCACACCCTTTTTTCGGGCTAATCCGTTCGATGGCTGAGCAGTTACTCACAATGAATCTCCAAAAGAGAATCTTAATACTCCATCCACCTCTGGTAGAATAGATAGCTGTTGTTTGCAACCTGACCTCCCGCAGCTTAGAAGCAAATCCGCGGGAGGTTATACCGTCAGGAAAATGATTCGTTATCCGATCCCCGCAGAAGAAACCCGGGCCGAAATCCGGGTTTCCAACTCGCGCTTCATCGCTACCCTGGCGCCGGCGTTCAGCGTAGAGGAAGCCAGGGCTTTCATCGCCCGCATCAAAGAGGAGTTCTCCGATGCCACGCACAATGTCACCGCCTTCGTGGTCGGGCACGGCGCTTCGGTGACCGCGCACAGTAACGATGACGGCGAACCCTCAGGCTGCGCGGGACGCCCGGCTCTGGCTATGCTGCAGGGAAGCGGCCTGGGGGATGCCGTGGTGGTGGTCACGCGCTACTTCGGCGGTACGAAACTCGGAACCGGCAGGCTGGTGCGCGCCTATGGAGATGCAGTCCGATCGGTTGTGGAGATTACGCCGCGCGCCGAGAAGATGTCCACCCACCTGGCAATGATCGCCCTGCCATACAACTATTACGAGCGCGTTCGACGGCTGGTGCTGGCCCACAACGGCATCATCCGTGATGAAGATTTCACCGCCGATGTCACTCTGGGCTGCGAATTTGCCTGCGAGGGATTTCCCGCTTTTCAGGCCGCGCTCGAAGAACTATCTCACGGTCAATTCGAGGCTGAGATCGTCGCCACGAACGAAGCAGCGATTATGCCTTTAGGAACACAGACAGGTTCTCTATCTACCACCGCTCGAGCGATAACAACACTATGACCGTTCCCACATCCAACGATTTACGACAGACTCTCTCCGATAAACCGCTCATCGGCCTCTACCTTCTGATGCGCGACTACCGTCTGATCTATCTGACGGCGACTCTCAGCCTGGGGGTGGCTGCCGCGGCGCGCTCAGGGACTTATCTGCTGTTGGGGCGGTTAGCCGATAAAATCCTGGGCGACGAGGCCGCCGCGGGGAGTCTGCCGCTGGTCGCGCTGGGATTTTTAGGGCTGGCTGCCGTGACCGGGGTTTTTACTTTCCTCAGTGGGACGCTGGCCGCCCGCACCTCGGAGGGCGTCGCCCAACGCCTGAGGGATTTCATGTACGATCACATCCAACGCCTGACCTTCTCCTACCACGACCAAACCAGGACGGGGGAATTGATCCAGCGCGCCACCTCGGATATTGACGCCGTGCGACAATTCTTCGCAGATCACGCCATCGGCGCTGGTCGCATCCTACTGCTGTTCGTCGTCAACCTGGCCGCGCTGCTCTACCTGAACTGGCAATTGGCGCTCTATTCCATCATCGTCGTGCCTGTCACGGTGCTCATCTCCTACTTCTTCTTCCAGCGAGTATCCAAGGCCTATGAAGCTTACCAGGAACAGGATGCTGTTCTGACGAATACTTTGCAAGAAAACCTGACTGGTGTGCGAGTGGTCAAAGCGTTCGGTCGCCAGTCATACGAGCGCGAGAAGTTCGATATTGTGAATTGGGAAAAATTCACCCTCGGCCGGCGCTTGCTATTGATGCATGCTCTCTACTGGCCTTCATCCGATATCCTGACCGGCGGCCAGATGTTGGCGGGTTTCGCCATTGGGGCGATCATGGCTATCAACGGCGAAATCTCCGTAGGCGAATACATGTCCTATGCGGGTATGCTGATCTGGATCGTCTGGCCGATCCGCAATTTGGGCCGATTGATCGTTCAAATGTCAACCGGGATCGTATCGTTCAACCGCATCACTGAAGTCATTCGGCAAGAACGCGAACCCCTGGACGAGGGCGACTACATTTCCAAGGATAGACCGCGTGGCGAAATCGTCTTCGAGGATGTATCGTTCGCCTACGAGAGAGACAGCCATGTGCTCCAAGATATCAACTTCCGCTGTGAGCCGGGACAGATTGTCGCCCTGATCGGCTCGACCGGCTCAGGGAAAACCACCCTTGCGAACTTGCTGCCGCGCTTCTACGAATATACCGCCGGAAGCATCACCCTGGATGGAGTTGAACTGAAACGCTACCCGCGCAATTTCCTGCGCGGTCAGATCGGCGTCGTCGAGCAGGAGCCTTTCTTGTTCTCGCGCTCTATTCGGGAGAATATCACCTACGGAGTAGACCGCCAGGTATCCGAGGAAGAAGTCATCGCCGCTGCCGAGGCCGCCGCAATCCATGACTCCATTATCAGCTTTCCAAATGGATACGATACCCTGGTCGGGGAAAAAGGTGTCACCCTGTCAGGCGGTCAGAAACAGCGCCTGGCCATCGCTCGCACCCTGGTCAAAGATCCCTGTATGCTAATCCTGGATGATGCTACATCGTCTGTGGATGTTGAGACCGAGACCGAAATCCGCGCCGCCCTCGAACGGCTGATGCAGGGGCGCACCACTTTCATTATCGCTCACCGCATCCAGAGCGTGATGATCGCCGACTTGATCGTTGTGCTCGACAGCGGTCGCATCGTGCAGATCGGCCGCCACGAAGAGCTGCTCGGCCAGGAAGGCATCTATCGCAAAATCTTCGATATCCAGACGCGCATCGAGGCGGAGCTGGAAAAAGAAATCGCCAGCGTAGGGCAGGATACCTTCCTGCCCTACACAGCAAACGAGGAACGACAGGATGGCATCCTGTCCTACACAGCAAACGAGGAATGACAGGATGGCATCCTGTCCTACACGACGATGACCACACCTTATTTCGATGAAGAAGAGTTTACCACCCGATTCGACGGTCGCACCATCTTGCGTATTTTGGGTCAAGTGAAACCGCACCGGCAGCGGATCGTCTGCTTCGTGCTGATGGTTGCCGTGGTATCGGTCCTGGATTCGTATTTCACCTTTCTCAGCAAACGGATCATTGACGAGGGCATCGTCGCCAGCAATCCAGCCGCGCTGAAGAGTATCGTGACCCAATACGGATTATTGATCTTGGTGCAGGCCGTGGCTGTTTTTAGTTTCATCTATCTCGTCGGCGTCTTGGGAGAGCGAGTCCGTTATGACCTGCGCCAGAAGATGTTCGATCATCTACAGGATTTGTCGCTGTCGTTTTACAATCGCACCCCGGTAGGCTGGATCATGTCGCGGGTCACCTCGGATGCCGAGCGCGTTGCCCAACTGGTCACCTGGGGCTTGCTCGATCTCACCTGGGGCACGATCAATATCGCCACAGCCTCCTTCTTTATGATCAAGATCAACTGGCGTCTGGGATTGATCGTTTTTACCATCATCCCCATCCTGGTAATAACGGCGGCGCAGTTCAAGAAAAAGATCATCGTCGAATTCCGCAAGGTACGTAAGATCAACTCGAAAATCACCGCGTCGTATAACGAGAATATCACCGGCGTGCGCGTCGTCAAGGCCTTCGGTCGCGAAGACCGCAATATGCGCGAGTTCGGCGAGCTGACCAGCGAAATGTACCGCTCTGGATATCGGGCTGCCTGGCTGTCGGCTTTATTCTTGCCGACGGTGCAGTTCATCAGCGCGCTGGCATTGGGGGGCATCGTCTGGTATGGCGGATTTCAAGCAATAGTCGGAAATATGACCGTGGGCGGCATCCAGGCTTTCGTGTCCTATGTGGTTTTCATGATCTGGCCGATCCAGGAAATGGCGCGCGTCTATGCTGAAATGCAACACGCCGTGGCCTCTGCCGAGAGGATCTTCTCGCTGATAGATGCCGTCCCTGATGTGCAGGACCAGCCTGGAGCGCAGGATCCCGACAGTATCCGCGGCGACATCCTCTTTGAGGGGGTTACATTTCATTACGACGACGATGACCCGGTGTTGGAGGGATTCGACCTGAACGTCCGCCAGGGTGAGACGATTGCCCTGGTCGGCCCCACGGGCGGCGGCAAGACCACCATCATCAACCTGTTAGGGCGTTTCTTCGAGCCGACCAAAGGCCGAATTCTCATCGGGGGGCGCGATTACAAAGAGATGTCGCTTCACGCCATCCAGTCTCGCATTGGGGTGGTGTTGCAAACGCCGCACCTTTTTTCGGGCACCATTTTGGAAAACATTCGCTATGGCAAACTAGATGCCACGGATGAAGAAATCGAACAGGCCGCTAGACTGTCTGGAGCGCACGACTTCATCGCCGATTTGGAGAAAGGCTACCATGAGGAGGTCGGCGAGGGGGGCAATCTGCTCTCTGTGGGGCAGAAACAACTCATCAGCCTGGCGCGGGCGGTGCTGCGAAAGCCGGAAATCTTCATCATGGACGAGGCTACCAGTTCCGTGGATACGCTCACGGAGGCGCTGATCCAAAAGGGCATGGAAAATCTGATGGCGGGCCGCACCACCTTCGTGATCGCTCACCGCCTCTCCACCATCCGGCGCGCGGATCGCATCCTGGTCATCAAGAATGGTAAAATCACAGAAATGGGCGCTCACGCCGAACTGCTCCGTCGGCGCGGCCACTATTACCGGTTGTACACATCCCAGTTCCGCAGCCAACTCGAACAGGAATATCAGCCCTTCCAGGCCGCTGCTGTGGCAGCAGCCTGACTGCATCCACTTTATGGAGGTTGCCATGCACACAAAGAGATCAAATCGTTGGGTCGTTGTTGTCATTTTCTTCTTCTTTATGCTCCTGCACCAGACCGACAAATTGCTGATCGGCCCGCTGAAATCACAAATCAGCGCGGATTTCGATATCACCAATACCCAGTTTGGGCTGGTCGTCACCGGAGCGCTGATCGTCAGCACAATCCTATACCCCATTTGGGGATACCTGTATGACCGCTACGCTCGCGCCAAACTTCTGGCGCTTGCCTCATTCATCTGGGGAGCTACCACATGGTTGAGCGCTATTGTGCGCACATATCCCGCCTTTGTGGGAGCACGCGCTTCCACCGGCATTGATGATTCGTCGTACCCCGGTCTGTACACGCTGATTGCAGATTACTTCGCCCCCAAGATGCGAGGCAAGATTTACGGCCTGCTACAACTGGCGCAACCCATTGGTTATCTCGTCGGCATGGTGTTGGCCCTGATGATTGCGCCTGGTCTGGGATGGCGCAATATTTTCTATATCACCGGCGGGCTGGGCATTGTCGTTGCAATCGCCATCTTCTTCGGCGTCAATGAGCTGCCGCGCGGCAAGGCCGAACCCGAATTCAAGGATATTGAAGACATGCCCCAATTCCGCTTCTCGTGGGCTGAGGCCAGAGAAGTATTCAAGAAACGCACCATGTGGTTTGTCTTTCTGCAGGGCTTTGCAGGCGTCTTCCCCTGGAATGTGGTCACCTATTTCTTCTTCGACTATCTCGAGAAAGAGCGCGGCTACGATGGCGATGCCATTCTATTCACGATGGCCCCAGTGATCCTGGTGCTGGCAGCGGGCTACTTCATCGGCGGCATGTTGGGAGACGCTCTGTTCAAACGCACCAACAAAGGCCGCATCATCGTCTCCAGCGCGGGTGTGCTGCTGGGGGCGATCTTCCTCTTCGTTGCGATCCAGACTCCCATCGAGTCACGCAACACCTTCTTCGTCTTCATGCTGCTGACGGCCATCTTTATGCCACTCTCATCCCCCAACGTGATCTCCACGGTGTATGATGTCACTGTCCCCGAGGTGCGCAGCACAGCCCAGGCGGTGGAATATTTCATCGAGAATGGCGGCGCGGCCTTTGCGCCTCTGCTGGCCGGCGTCATCGCTGACGCCACTAACCTGCAAACCGCCATCTTGAGCATCTGCATCACCGCCTGGCTGCTGTGCTTCTGCTTCTACCTGGGAGCATTGTTCTTCATCGACAACGATATTTTGACCCTGCGTAAACAAATGCAGGTGCGCGCCGAACAGGCTGGCTGATGAATCACAAACTCCCTGCGAGGTCGACCTGACAGGGAGTTTGTAAATTTCCATATTCAGGAACACGGTTCCTGGCAGGAACCGTGTTCCTAGCTATACTCTTCGAACTCTAAGTGCATCTTTCGAAGCCAGACGCCATTACGCTTACATATTCCCAATAATTTTCCAGATACACCAGTTTTTTCGATCTTTCTCGAAGCGATGATAATGCCTCTCACCTGGTGGCGGTTGATCATGCGTTCGACATCTTCCAGCCTTCCCAACACCGACAATCCATGAATGCTTCGGCCTGCCTTGAGAGGATCATCGTCCAGGAAACCCACAGGGTGGTAATTCAAAGCTTTATTCTGCTGGCATTCTCTTAAGGCCATGGCGCCACCAGCGCCAGCCCCATAGATTAACACCGGGATTTCAGTTTGAAGATTGACAGGGCTTACGATCCGATCTAATAGACGAAACGAAAAACGAGAAGCCAGCACTACAAATATCAAAATGAGCGCATAAATAAAGAACATCCAGCCGGAATACCCCTCGAAGGAATAAAAAGCCCATATCAGTCCGACGGACAATACAGCTCCAATAAAAACTGCTACGATCACTCGAAATGCGTCATCTATGCTGACATACTGCCAGACTCCGCGATAGACGCCAAATACGAAGAAGGCCGCATAGGTTGATACCACAGTATATGGCAAGGTGCCCAGATAACGCACGGTATCCATGACGCTCAGCGGCGTACCCAAACGAGCCAAATGCGCCAGGTAATAGGCAAACGCGATCAGAAAGAAATCGAGGATCACCTCTAACACACGGCGTCTATAGGTCAGCTCGACTATCCAATTGGTCAATAGGCCGCGCTTGACCTGCGCCGAAGAGTCAGCATCAACGATCTTGAGTTGTCCTAGATAAGCTGAAAAAAGGGTAAGGACCAATACGACCACCGGGATCAAGACCAGGCTCAAGTTGTAAGACAAAGACTCGATGAAAATCGCCGATAAGCCCGACAACAAGGCCACACCCATCAAGACCAACAAGGTCTGGCGCTCGCTCAACCCAAGAGCAACGAGACGGTGAGAGGTGTGGTCGCGACCTCCCTGAGCGGGTGATTGCCCCCTCAGCAAGCGCGTCAGAGTAACCATCGCTGTATCGAGGATTGGCAGCAAGAAAATCAATGTAGGAACGCCAACGACGGCTAAAACATTCGAGGCCTGATCTCCGCGCGAAATCGCCAGCGCTGCAAGAGTCAACCCTAAGAAAAGGCTGCCACTATCCCCCATGAAAATGGAGGCCGGAGGAAAATTGTAGATGAAGAAACCTAATGTTGCGCCAGCAATCGCCAATGTCAGGGTCAGCAGTTCTCCATTTCCGCTGCGCCAGAAGAAATAGGCCATAAACGCAGCCACTACTAGCGCGGTGCCGCTGGCCAAGCCATCCATATTATCTAAAAGATTCAAGGCGTTGGCTATCCCTACCATCCACAAAATCGACACAGCGATATTAGCCGCTGCCCAGGGAAAGAAATAAGTGATATTCCCTGATAACACTGCCAGTGAGGCTGCCAGAAATAAACCAATCAATTTCGTCTGGGGTGCGATATGAATGAAATCATCAACCAAACCTAAGATGAACGTAAAGGCGGATCCCAGCAAAAGCCATCTTGTCGTGTGATTCCACCCACCAGTCACAACAATAGAAATGACGAAAGCAAGAAAAATAGCCACTCCGCCAAAATAAGGCGTTGGTTGGTTGTGCCAGCGGTCATCACGCGGCTGGGCTACCATGCCAACGCGGCGCGCAACGATCCGGGCGACGGGCACTAGAACCAAACTAGATACCAAACCAATAATAAATGTCAGCCAATCCATTTATTTGCTCTACATATGCGAAGGCAGTAGTCCCATATTTCTATAAAGATCAATATAGCGCGATAAGATCGAATTTTGATCGAAACGCTCGATGGCAATCCGACGACTCTCTTCCCCCATTCTCTGACGAAGTTCAGCATTCGTCAACAACGTTATAAGCGCGTTCTCCAAGTTGGCGACATCTCCCTTGGGTATCAAGAATCCATTGACGGCATCTTCAATGACCATGCGGCAGCCTTGAATATCAGAGGCTATGAGAGGTAATCCAGATGCTGCCGATTCCAGCAAAAAGAGAGGCACACCCTCGTAGTAACGACTTGGCAAAACAGCGATATCAGCCTGTCTTAGCAAATCAGGGATATCGCTGCGGTGCCCCAACAATTCGATTATACCTTCTTCCCGCCACGCTGCCAAAACATGCTCTGGCACACTATTGGGGTTACCTGGATCCGCAGCGCCGGCCAACCAAAATCGTGCCGGGATGCCTTTGC
>Ga0194113_10001530_pt1 | contig 31647 bp, 23 predicted proteins | sample TA2MahC200mmetaG_FD_146193 | JGI IMG/M metagenome (GOLD analysis project Ga0194113, IMG submission 146193) | Freshwater microbial communities from Lake Tanganyika, Tanzania - TA2015017 Mahale Deep Cast 200m | ecosystem: Environmental > Aquatic > Freshwater > Lake | place: Tanzania: Lake... | reverse complement strand
AGGATGAAGGATGAAGGATGAAGGATGAAGGATGAAGGATGAAGGATGAAGGATGAAGGATGAAGGATGAAGGATGAAGGATGAAGGATGAAGGATGAAGGATGAAGGATGAAGGATGAAGGATGAATTCGTTTGTCCTTTGTCGTTCGTCTTTCGTCGCCATACAAGATGGCAACTCAGACATTAGTGATTCCTCCGGATGACGATGCGCTCGCGTTGCTGACGCGCGGTACGATTGATGTGGAGGGGCTCGTCCCCTGGGGATCGAATTATACTTTTCTCGTGACGTTGCGCGACGACGCGCGCACCACACTCGCGATTTACAAGCCATCGCGCGGCGAGCGACCGCTGTGGGATTTTCCAACCGGCTCGCTTGCATATCGCGAAGTTGCCGCGTACCAAGTCAGCCGCGCGCTGGGCTGGCCCCCCATCCCGCCGACGATTCTGCGCGAAGGTCCGGAAGGAATCGGGATGGTGCAGTTGTTCGTCGAGTTCGAAGACGCGCAGCATTTTTTCACGCTGCGCGACGCGCATCGCGACGAAATGCAACGGATCGCGGTCTTCGACGCGCTGATCAACAACACGGATCGCAAAGGCGGTCACGTTCTGCTCGGCGCGGACGGCAAGATTTGGTGCATCGATCACGGCGTCACGTTTCACGAGCATTACAAATTGCGGACGGTGATCTGGGATTATATGCGCCAGCCGATCCCGGCGCACATCATCGCCGATCTCTCCGCGTTGCGCGCGCATCTGACGCGCGGCGCCGCGTTGTTCGATTCGCTGCGCGAGTTGCTCTCGCCGCGCGAAATGCGCGCGTTGCGCGCGCGGCTTGATGATTTGATCGCGCGCGGCGTTTTTCCCGAGCCAGCGGAAGATTGGCCCCCCGTGCCGTATCCGCCGGTGTAAGTTCCAACTTAAAAGTTGAAAGTTAAAAGTTCAAAGTTGAAAGTTGGAACCAGCGAATCAACTTTGAACCTCCAACCTTGAACTTTGAACCGACGATTTGACAATTCGCCTGCTTTAGATACAATGCGATAAAGTGAATGCGCCCCCATCGTCTAGGGGACTAGGACGTAGCCCTTTCAAGGCTAAGACCGGAGTTCGAATCTCCGTGGGGGCACACGCTATAGCCAACTTTCGGTTGGTGGTTTATTTCGCTCAGGGGCACGATGTACTGAGCGATTATTTTTTCCTTGAATAATTCGACCTTCTGAAACACGCATCGAACAACTGCCCGCGCCTTTTGTGGATTTTGGTCTAGCAAGCCATCTTTGAGATACTGCGCTAAATAGACCAATGCCTCGTTTGAAACCTCGATCTGATTGGTCTCCAGGGATATTTCCACTTTTGCCAGTTCGTGTTCCAGTTCTCGTTTTTCCGACCGCCTTTGAGCCAAGCGCGCTTCAACCTCCGGACTCGCGCCATTCTCCTCGATCATATCGATCAAGTTTTGGATTCGACCCTCAAGCCGTCCACAGTCGGCTAACAAAGAGAGACGGCACTGTTTCAGTTCGTCGCGCGACCCACTCAGTTGCTCGTTGATGGCATCGCGTGACGCGATGAGCCGTTCGACCGTGATGACGTTTGTCAGCATCCAATCGATGAGTGCGCCCTGAATGGCATGGGCAACAATTGAGCGTTGCGGACAAACATCGTGCCCTTGCCGCTGTTTTTTGCCGCAAGAATAAAAGTGATCACGGCCGTTCTTGTTGCCGACCATCGCTGCACCGCAGTATCCGCAATATAGAATGCCACTCAGCAGCAAAGGGTTCGCGGGCCACCGACGACGGGGATGGTTGGGGTCACTGCCGTGTGGTCGCTTGGAAGGCGGGGGTTGTTTTGCTGCTTGAACCCTATGGAACTCTTCTTCAGATACATAGGCGGGATGGGCGTTTGGAATCAGAAGATCGCCACACTTGCGGAAACCCGCATAGGTCTGATTGCTGAAGAATGACGAATAGCAGTTAATGCTGTCGAAGACACGTGTCGTTCTGCAAATGTCCCAATTCAGGCAACCCTGGAGTTTCATCTTCCAAGCTTGACGGACACGCGGTTCCAACTCCGGATCGATTTCCCATTTGTGAGCCAAGCGTGGCTCACCGTTTTTCCTACGCCCCACTTCGACAGGAGCCGATTTGCGATAGCCGCGTGGTGGAAATCCCCCGATACTGTAACCTTGTTCGGCGAGCCAGCGTAAACCGCGTTTTGCGTCACGCGAGATTTCTCGCGAGCGTTCCGCATCTTTCCAATGAATTATTGCTTCAACGACGACCTTGATGTCACCTTCAGGCACTTGGTCAGTCAACGAGTATACAATATAGCCTCGCCGCCGGAGGTCTGCTTTGAAGAACGTGGCATCGTCGAGATCGCGCGCAAAACGCGAGAAACTCCACAACACGACACCGGCGGGGCGTGGCTTGAGGTTCGAGTCACGCAGGACATCCATCATTAGAATAAAATCGTCGCGCCCTGCCGTGCTCGTCCCGCTCTTGGCTTCATCTTTGAAGACGCGCCCAAGTTGCAATCCATTTTCAACACACCACGCCCGTACCGCCGCGTCTTGGCTTGTGATGGTTTGCTGGTCCCCGGGACTATGGCGTAGGTACGCATATACCAACGCGCCGGGTTGAAAGTGATCACTTGGATTCCTGTTCATGATTTGACCATTGTGGATTTACTCGCACCACCCGATTTTCGACGATGAGTTCACCAGTCTTCAATTTCTGATGGATGAACTCAGCGAACAAATCGGCGAGTGCCTTGTTGAGCGCATCGCTACTTTGCCTTACCTCACGTTGCGATGGGATCGCCTCCAGAGTAAGGCAACGCGGCGCGCGCTTGCCGCGAAATACTTTCATTGTCACGGTGCTTGCTAATCTCCGCAGCACATCGCGACGCTATCCAGAGCGAGATTAAATTAATTGGATGAATTTTCATATGGGTAACCCGTTTGATTTTTATTTTTGTTTGGGCCGGCCAATTTCATCTGTTATTTGGGTTATGATTTGTGTACCCCGATGAATTGTAAAAACCATCAAGCCCTGAAGTATGTATGGTATTTTGGGTTTTGATTTGATAAGTAGTAGGTGGAAGATGCTCTTTGGAAGTCGCAAATGCCTGAACAAATTTTTTCTTGACGATAGGTCGGAACGCTCGCGCGGTTTGCTGCTACGGATGTATGACGGTACGCGCGTTCCGGAGATCGATTCAGGAATCTATTTACGCCTTGGTTGGATTAGATCACCTCCTCTGGTTGTCCCTCAAAAACATACTCTGTGCGGTCGTGTGGGCGCGCGGTTTGCCGCCACCCCAGCGGGGTCCCCGGCGGCAAACCGCGCGCCCTGTGCCCACACTCGCACAATTGTTCTGAGAACGATTATACCACCAATTCTCGCGCCGTGTCAATGGTTTCTGGAAAGATGTTTCGATTTGATATACTTGACACACTTGGTGCACTTGGTGCAATTGGCGCACTTGGCGCACTTGACACACTTGGCGCACTTGGTGCAATTGGTGCAATTGCTTAAGTATGTTAAGACCGAAACGGCAAAATCATATGGAACCAGAAGAGAAGTTGGAGCGAACACAAGCCTACTTTTCGAAGTTGGAGAACGGCACGTTGATCCCGAGTGTGATCGAACTGTGAGGTATCGCGCGATTCACCAACAAACCGACTCAGTTTTCCTGCCGATTCAAGCCGAGACAGAGTGGAACTTGACTGGCAAAGAATGGCAATTGATAACACATTTTCGGAAGACCGAGGGCGAAGATGCAAAGGATATGGCGCACGGCGCGGTCAAGACTCTGACCGGGATCAGATCGAAAGGAAAGAAATAGATCGGCGGGGTTGATAGACCTGAATGGAATTCGTTCACACCGATATCACCTCGTAGGTTGTCGTTTTTTGACGTGGGGATTCTTGCGCAAAATATCGGGACAGGGTATAATCACATCAGCAAGTCCGAAGGTGCGTAGACTACCCGAGGCGAGTTCGAGTGTCGCGTTGTCGCCCGCTCTGGTCACACACCAGGGCAGGCGTTTTGTTTTTGACGGCGCGCGCCAAAAGTCGTGAGAGGTCCGAAGAAATTCAATCGCACTTGAGTTGGAGACATCGAAGGTGATTGAACGCACTTGGTCTGACAAGTACTTGGCTCGGCAACTGAATAATGGTTCTCTGTGGCAAAGTAAGAAACTGTCGCACACGTTTTGGCGTGTGGCGGCGGTTTTTTGCTTCCGAAGGGGTGCGAACGGCTTTTTCGCAGATGTGATTTATGATGTTCGCAGGATGAGATAGGAGAAGGCAATGCCAAGGAAAAAAAGCAACACCGAAGCGGTCGCGTTAGCCAAAGCCGAACGCATGAACAAAATTCAACACTTGCTGTTTCGCAATCCACGCGGTCTCACCGTGCGCGCGTTGGCTAACGTATGTGCTGTAACGCCGCGCCAAATCCAAAAGGACATCAAATCTTTGCAAGATGCGGATGTGCCTGTCTATGAGACGAGCGAAGAAAAAGAAATTCCGCGCTACGCGATTCTGGCAGGCTACTTTCTGCCACCGATCCATTTTAACTGGAACGAAGCGACGGCGTTGTACGTCGCCGCGCGTTTGTTGGCGCGCTACAGCGATGAAAGTAACCCACTCATCATCCAAGCACTTGCCAAGTTAGCAAGCGCGATGCCTGAAACAATTGCCGCGCACGTGCACGATTCGATTCGGTCGCTCGCGTACAAGCCCAAGAATCCGACTTTTGCCCACGTGTTTGAAACGATCACGCGCGGATGGGCGGAACGAAAAAAGGTACGCATCTGGCATCAATCCAGTGATAGCGAAAACACCCACGATTACGTTCTGTCGCCGTACTTTATCGAGCCAGCAAGCGCGGGGTATTCCACCTACGTCATTGGATTTTCGACGTTCTTCGACGCAATACACACGTTCAAAATCGAGCGGATCCGCCAGGCGCAGTTGCTGGATGAGACCTTCGAGATTCCAGAAGCATTTGACGGCGTTGAGTTGCTCAAGAACGCGTGGGGCGTGATGTACGGCGAAAAGATCGTCGAGGTGCGTTTGCGGTTTATTCCCGCCGTCACGCGGCGCATCAAAGAATGTGTGTGGCATCCATCGCAAAAGATTGAGGATTGCGACGATGGCGGGTGCATCCTGTCTGTGAAAATCAATCACACATTGGAGATGGAAAGTTGGATACGCGGATGGGGCAGTCAGGTCACCGTGCTTGCGCCTGCGGAGTTGCGCGCGAAGATGGCGGAAGAAGCGCGGAAGATGGCGAGGGTGTATGAGACTACAGAGGGAGCGAGATGAATCAGATTAGCGTCATTGTGCAAAACAATCCTCCGCAGGGTCAACACGACAGATCATTGCCTACGCGCCTGTTGGAACTATTCCGCGCGGGTGCTCAAAGCGATACTGCTTTGCCATTTACTCATCAGGCGCAAGCATTCCATCGTGTCTTGAACAATGAGCAACTGTTTCTCGTCGCTGGTACCGCATCGGGTAAAACATTAGCAATCGGCGCGCCGTTGTTCTATAAGTTGGAAGATGGTGAGATACGCAAAGTACTGCTGATGTATCCGACAGTCGCTTTGCTTGAAGACCAGAAACGGGTGATGCAGCAACTGGCGAGAGCATCGCAACTGGACAATCAGATTGGGCAACTGCAAGGCGGTATGTCGCGGAGCAAGCTTGTTGAAAATCTAAACAAGAAGGTTTTGCTTTCCACGCCTGATGAGATTTACTGGTTCTTCCGTAAGAATGTAAAATACAACGCGCTACTAATCTATGGTCTTTGTCAGGTGGATGAATTCGTGCTTGACGAGGCACATCTGTTTAACGGGCTGATGCTTCGCAACTTTGAACACTTGTGGCAACGCATCAAGACAATGGCAGGTTGCTTGGACAAGTCGCCACGCCTGCACATTCTGACCGCAACACCTACCGCTGATTTGCAGAGACTGAATCGCGCAGAATCAATTCGAGGCAACTCCAAGTGCTACGATGTGAACGTGTCGTTTCGACCCAGCGGGCGATTTGACCGTGACAAACAAATCGTAGAAGCAATCAATGAAGTTTTGAACGCAGGGCAACGCAAAGTGTTGGTGGTGTGCAACTCGGCGCGGATGACACACCAACTGTTTGAGAAGTACAAAGTCGAGAACGCAACTTCGATTCCCGTCGAACACCGCCTGAAGTTTGGCAAGGTGAAATTGGGTGATTTGATTGCTTGGTTGGAAAAAGCGGGGATTGAAAAGGAACTGATTGATGAGTTGAACGAGCAACTATTCCGCGAAGAAGATTTGGTGCTTGATGATGCTCCCGCGGGGACACCAATCAAGGTATCGCTCCAAGATGTCGTTGCTCAGACCACCGAGGTCTTGGAACGGCAATGTTGGCGTGTGAAGCGCGCCGTTTGGGAACAAAGTCAACAGAAAGGCGAAACTTGGGAATCGCTATTGAAAAACCGTCCGTTGCCGTGTGGCATTATCTCTGCTGTACGTGAACGATTGAAACAAGCAACAGAAGTCGAAAAGCAACAAGCCATCGTTGATGAATGGCTTTCGGATACTATCGAGCGGCTGGGCAACGTTGCTGATGTCCCTATCGAATGTGAAGCAAAGGAATTCATCGCGCTAACCAATGCCTTCGTCGCAATTGGCGTGGATAGACAATTAGCCTTGCAATTGACCAAGCGGTTGCGATACGAGATAAAGATTGACTCCACACAACTTCCCGCGCGCAAGTTGAGTCATCGCATCGTTTATCTGCGCTGGTTGGATTGGTTGGTAGAGAAGGATAAAGCCAACCGATTGCGCGAAGCAGTGAAAATCGGTTTAGAGTCGGGTGAGTTAGAGACAGAGTGTCGTCATATCGGCTTGTGGAAGGGAACGGATGTGCCTGTCATCGTCTATTCGGGTAGTATGGCAAAACACGCGCGCGAAGGTCTGATCAATGTTTTCTCTGACTTGGAGCGGGCAGTCCTCATTTCTACCTCAGCGGTTGAAGTCGGCGTAGATTTTCATGCCGATGTGCTTATCACTGAGGAATGTGAGGGTAATTCATTTCTTCAACGATTCGGGCGCGTGGGACGGCACGGCACCAATAGTATGGTGATTACCCTTGTCGGTGGCGATGCCTTTAGCAAACTGAATGCGTTGGATGGAAAAGAAATCAGTCGCTCGGATTTTTCGGAGAGGATGACGCAAATCTTTCCTATGCGCAACTATGCGGCGAGTTCGCCACTGCTGGATGCCAGCCATTACCTTGTCAACGAACAATTGGGGCGTATTGGCGCGCGACTGAATGAATCATTCCAAGAAGATGCTAAAGCAATGGCAAAAAAACTACGTGCCGCCGACATCCAACTCAATTACGGCTTGCGTAGCACCATGCCGCAAATCGCATTGAGCGATGGCGTCACCAAAGATCCATTTTATCTACTCCGCTATGTTGACAATGAACACCTGCGCCCCGCCGATTCGCCGTTTGAAGTTGCGCGAGCAAAGGTATGGTTCACTGGGCTGATTTTCCAAAAAGCCAAGTTTGATGCGATAGTCAACTTGGACGATACGCTAAAAGCGAGCCAGCACCTGTTCGTCTTGTATCACGGACGACTAGAATTCGTCACTCGAAATGGGATTGGTGACTTTCACGCACGTAATCTTTTATCAAGCGGTACAATGAATAAGAACAACCCTTTATATTTCTTGCTTCTTCAAGGTGATGTCTACCTGTCTCGGATTGACCGCGAGATTTCCAACGAGGAATATGTCACCGACGATGAACAAAATCCGCTGTTCATTCCAAACCAAACCTACCTCGTGATGTTTGGCTGGAGCGATGCGGAAGAAACTCGCCGACTGTTGACTGCCGCCAAAGTTGTGGATTGGGAAGAATTGCATTACGATTGGGACAGGTTCAAACTGGACTCGAACAAGGCAATGGTAATTCTAGAAGACACAACTGGCGCGTGTTTTGCCGCTTACAAGGAATTGGTGGAATATGTTGGTCGCCAAATTCAAAACTAATTTGGGCAAGTCATCGCACGGCGGCGAAACGCTTTATGGTCACATCATGGATTGCGCTCGCGTTGCACATCGTATCTTGACAGACAACCGATTCACACCTTCGGATTATCCCAAACAAAAGCGCGACCAGTTGCTGTTTGCGCTATTCATTCACGATGTTGGTAAACTTGATCCTGATTTTCAAGCGATGTTGGGAGCCGCGCGGGATAACCAGCCACTGCCTTCCAAGCACGTAAAGCACGAAGCCAGCACTTTGGATTTTGAGCAGTTAGTGTCGGAAGCGCAAGATGAAATCCGAGCGCATTTACGCGACGTGCTTGATTACAAATTCACCTCGTCTATTGATTTGGACGATGCGCTTGCTTTCGCGGTTACCCATCATGGATTGTTCTATCTCTCGTATGAAAAACGCGAAGCCCAGGTATTGCGAAGGATTCGCCGCGAGTGGACAGTTTTCAATTATGGAGAAGAACGCCGCACAACGCTGGCAGACTTGCTTTTTGATTATCACCCGTTGGGTGGTTTGGTAATTATTTCCGACCTGCTCGGCTCGTTCTGCTACGAACAAGGCATTGCCAACGCCGACAATTTAATTCGCGACGCCCAATCATTGCGGGAGTTGATTGATGCGATTTTGAAAGCAAGCGTCGTCGAAACAGTTGAAGCAAGTATCAACCAATATGACCCGCGCCCCAATCGTGGACTGCGCGATTTGCTCACGCTATTGGCAGGAGGATTAGTCTGATGGAGAACCTTATTGAAATCGTTCAGCAACAAGCCGCCGATGCGCTCACAAAACTAGACGCGCAAATTGTGGTCAGTGCAGAAACAGTTGCGGAGAGCGTGCTTAACCAAAGTGTCTATTGGGAAAAACTCTTGCCCAGTGGCGAACGGTTGATGTTTGTCCGATTGTTCTCGCCTGTCGTTCAGCGCGAAGAAGTGTTCTTGGGCAATATCCTATTCAATGCTTTCTTGCACAAGGCATTTGCTCGCGCTATCGTCGAAGGCAAGTTGGGCGTTGCGGAATTGGTGGCGAATGATTTGGAGAGTTATTATTTCCTAGTGCGTACAACAAAAGGCGCATCGCGACTAGCGGACGCTTTCCGCGTCGAAGTCGAGCACAGTCTCCCAGACTTGTTCTTTGGCGAACAGGACGAAGCGCGTGGAGTTTATGGTTCTGTAGAAACAATGCTCGCCTTTGAGAAGGCAAACGTTGAGCCATTCCCTATTTTCATCATGCCGAAGATTCACGAGGCACGCCTTGAGCAAGCGGTACGCGTCTCTCTACTGAGCAAAATCGAAAAGAGTTTGCTTGAGAAAAATCCAACCTCCATAATGGCGAACCTTGCTTTCTTTTACAGCCATGACGGGACTGAAATGCAAAGCCCTTACTTGTTCTTGGCGCGACTTTGGTGGTTGTATGAAATCATTGACGGGGTTATGTTACAACAAGCCCTGAATCGGAAACCGAATGTGAAGTTGGTCAACAGAATTGCAGGGCATTTGCGTAACCTCAAAGATGAGTGTGATCGCGAGCAAGATGCCCAAAAGAAGAAAGCACTGTCAACCGATCTTGCGCGGAAAGAATCTGCTGTCAAGCAGTTCATCGAGGAGTCACTCAAGCAAAAAGAAAAGCATTCTTTCTCATCAGCCAATCTGCGTGAATTGCTGAAGCAAGCCATAGTAAACTTGGGTGAGCGTGTGGACAGCAATCCAAATGCGTGGCGAATGCCTTACATCTCTGAAAAATTTCTCACACACGACGAAAAGGCACTAACCGATGTGTTGCTCGGTGGTGTATCAGTCGGCTATGTTGCAGTTGCTTCTCTCAAGAAAGCAATTGATGTCGGTTGCCGCGTGTGCGGCACGCTGCCGATGGAAGCCGAAGACAAAAGTATTCTGATGGGGCAGAATACGCACAAATTCCACAACCAATCGGTAAAGCAGAAAAATGAGAGCGAACCCAAGACTTGTCTGCGTTGCGCTGTTTCCACATACTTGATGGTGAAACTGCTAGGTTCGGAAGCCGTCGGTCAGCCCCAAGTTCCCAAAAGTTATAATCTCATCTTCCACTACGGCAAACATGATGATGCCCAAGTCGAAGAGCTGGCGCGGAAGGTGGAACTGATTTGGGGACGCGTGACCGCTCATCAGCAAAAGGAAAGCGATGTGTCATCTATACGCAAAGCTATCCGCGAGCTAGAGCGCAAATTGGAAGAGCAGGAAAAGGAGCAGAAGAAGCAAGACAAACTGTCCGAACAGAAACAAGAACAGAAGATACAGGAATTGGAGACCCAACTCCAAGCCAAGCAAGCCGAGTTACCGCAAGCAGAGTCATCACTCGCAAATTCCACAGATGATTTGTTCAGCGTGTGTCCCTGGCTGGCTGGTTCCGCCACCACAACTCACGATATTCCCTCATTGGACATTCTCTCGAATAGTCTGTCCAGAACGAAAGTCGAGCAACACATTCTGGGTCTGGGCTTGGGCGGCTATCGCATGATTCTTTTTGTGTTGCCGCAAATCCGCAAACCCCAAGACGCGAAAGAACGTGATTTTGCCCAAAGCCGTTTCTCCAACAGTCGCGTGACAGTGACGACATTGCTTTCGTTCTTGCGCCAAGTCTGCGGATGTGACGGACCTTTCTATTATCAATCGCTCCCCTCGCTCGCGCCTGACGCTTTCGAGCGCGGTACGTTCTACATCCGCAATCAACCCATCAGCGCGAAGCAAGCACAAGATGAGTATGAAGTCGTGACTCAATTGGCATGGAAACTAGTACGGCAATGGGGCAGTAAAGGTTTTGTCGAGAAAGTAGTTCTCGCGGAGAAATTGCTCGATGATCCGCTCGGAACTTTTGCAAGTGTCATGCGCGACTCGCCAATTCTCGGAGTGAAGTATGACGCAAAGAAAAAGCGACAGCCCAGAAAACTGCATGGGGACTATCGTAGAGATTGGCAAGCTCAAGACCTGACCGAATATGCGCGATTCATTCAAAAACTTTCCAAACTACAGGAGGTAAAGTGAAATGGCAATGAATGTGAATCGTCAAGAACTGGACGAGTTTTGCCCGCAGTTGTTTCGTACACTAGACGGACTGGGGCTATTACCTCTCCAGCTGTGGGCAAAGCCCACCGAATTTGAAAAGTATCCACGTCTGCTGTTTGGCAGTATCCAGCGTTACAACGACGTGGAAGCGGGATTCAAGGAATGGGAGAGCCGCGTGTTGCGCCAAGACGAGGTGCAATACCGCAAGGAGGAGCGTTTCCCTGACTTGGAGAATCTGCGGCGACGCATGGCTCAAAAAGCCAATCTGTTCACCAGCAGGGGAAATCTGCAACACCTGCGTACAAGTTTATATGCGCGTCTGTTTCAGTACCTTTACCCGCGCCGTGTACTGGCAAATGCCTATTGTGTGAAACACAAAGGCAATCCCGCCGCGATTGAGACGGAGTTTGTAGCAGAGGCATTACCCAAGTCCATCGAAGCCGAGATTGAGAAGTTGAAACAGACATACGGCGATGAGTGGGACGCCGTCGTCGCGGACGCGCGAGCCAGTCTAATCGCCAATCGTGGATACTACAAAAAGGTGTTGGCAGGGAAAGAACAATTGACGACACCAAAAGAATCAGTCGAGACCGAACCTGAGGAACTCGACCAAACCCCAGAGGAGGGATAACCTATGAGTACCGAAAATTTCATCAATCAAATGGCAAGCGCGCAAACCTTGACGCCGCGAGTAATCAAGGACAACAATGGCAAAGTAAAGAAAATCATTGCCCAAGCCATTTACACGCGCCAAGTCGTTACCATCGTCGGTATGAAGACAACCGCAAGCCGTTTCTTGCCCGTGTCCCACGCGGGCTACTCGAACGAAACTTACGTGGACAAACTTGATGACCTGCTAGGCAAGCCGCGCGCCGAGTTTATCGGTCGCAAGTTGAAGGGCATCGAACGGCGTGCCCACATGACCTTATTCCGCGAGTTGGTAGAAGCGGAAATAAAGGGTGACTGGCAGACATTCTTTGCCGATAAATTCGGCGGCGAATGCACAATCCCGGATGAATTGTGTGTTGCCTGCTGGAATTGCTCGCTGTTTGGCGGGATGCAAGCAGGCGCAGGCGGGACATTTTCTCGCATTCGGTACTTTGATACGTTCTCGGTTGAAGACGCCACCGAATGCATCCAGACCGACGACTCGCCAGAACAAATGGCAATTGGAAACACAGTCGGCGAAGATTTGAGCATACCACGCGGAGAGGCGTCATTTCATCGCTACGAGTACGTCAAAGCAGGCACACACTTCCCATTCATCACCATCATCGAAAGTCCAACACTGTTGGATGTTGCGGGCTATCTCACGGCAGTCAAATTGGCTGACCAGCACGGCTACGGCAAGTATTCAGCCAATCACGGAAAATTCGAGACCCAGTTTCTAGCGGTGTCTACGGGTTATCCGTTGTTCTCCGTGTTGAATATGCTGACGTGGCTTGAGCAGAAAGAGTTGATCACTTCAGCCAACAAACTCAGGTTCGAGACCGCTGTCGGTCAACCCGTGTCGTTGTTTGGGGAGGACATTGAGCAAGTTCAAAAAAAGTTGGGCGAAGCGTTCACGGCGTACCTTGCCACGCTGAATCCTGCGCCACAATCTGACAAAGCCCAAGCAAAACCAAAGAGCGGAACAAAAAAGCCAAAGTGAGGAGGCAGTCATGCTTTACGCACGCGCTTTCTTGTTCCGTAACTGTGGGCGATTCACGCACATCAGTTCGGACTTTGGCTCACAATACCACACGCACATGTTTGTCACCAGCGAGGCACTGTACGCCAGTCTGACGCGCGGCGCGACGTGGCGACACGAGAGCCGCTTCGTGGACTTGGAAGGGGACGCACAGAAATCTGCAAGCGCAGAGTACTTTTTCTGCGACTATGATGTGCGCGCCAAGCCCATCTGGTTTACGCCAGGCGTTTTTGTGGACGAGCAGTTACAACCGTTGCCCAAACAGCGCAAGGTCGTGGACAAGAACGATTTCAATGTAGTAGATGAAGGGCATCCAAGCACAGGTGGCGGTAGCCGACCATACTTTGTTCCAACGTATGGTCGAATCGAAGGGGTCTTACCGAATCACAGGCTATTCACCTGTGCCTTGTCTCCTGATCGTAGAGAGTTGGAGCAATTCACAACAGAACAAACATTTCTCCTGGGCAAGAAACGCACAATGTTCCAATTGCTCCAACATTCCGAAATATCCGAGGTGTCTCAACTCGAAGGAGAAGCGACCATCGGGGAGCATTTACCCATCCAAGTCAAGTTGGATGAGATGCTAAACTTTCGCGAGTACCAAGTTCTTGCTGCGACAGCGCGCTACTTGCTGGTTCGTGGGCAATTGGTTGACGCACGTAAGGAGTTTGGCGTCTCGTTTGCGGTACTCAATACGCGGTGTGTCGTGCCAGATTTTTGGGTTGAGCGCATAAGCGTGATGTGGGGAGAACAATAAAGTGTTCTCCCTCACCACCGCTCACTACTCTTTCGCTACAAGTGCGCGCCCCATCTCCCCACAATCCGCAATCAGCGTCGGCAAGTTCGGCGCGGTGAAAGAGATGCCAGGCGCAGGGCGGCGGTTGTCTTTGATGTTGGGCGGTTCGTGGCGGTGGTGCGGAAAGGTGGAAGCCAAGTCGGGGTTATCGGAATGCGGTTGCGGATCGTACCAGCGAACGCGTTCGCCATTGCGCAGGACGGTGTAACTGTAGTAGAACAATTCGCCGTCGCTCAAGTCGAGATACTCAAAGACGCGCAGTTCGAGTCCGCTGTGAAAATAAACGCTCCCGCGCACGAAGGCGGTCGTCGGACTGTTGGGATAAAGCCGCAACGTCGAAGATGAAACCGCGCGGTATCGCTCGGTTAAGGAGTAGATCAGGTTTTCGTATTCGGGGCGCGACCATTCAGCCATCAGGCGACCTTGAGCGCGGGCTCGGCGGGCATCAAACGGACAGAGTGATCACTGGTTATTTGTTTCAACGCGGCAAGGCGTTCTCGGGAAATCTGCTCCAACGCGGCAAGGCGTTTCTGACGGAGTTTGTAGTGTCCTGCCCATTCGGAGAACTCTTCCAAGTTCTCGCCATTATCGAGCAAACCGCGCGAATACAGTCCGTAAAAATCTTCGGAACTGATCCAATAGCGCCGTTCGAATTTGTGCAGACCTTCTTCCGCGGCGCGTAAATCGTCGAGAATATCGCTGAGCGTAATCGTTGCCATCGTTCTCACCTCACTGCGCCTATTATAATCTGAAACAGAATCAAATGCAACCAAGGAAAATTGAATTCGATCCAGCGTGGATTGCCGAAAGGACCAACAATGTTTTCACTGACGACGACGCATTTGCGTTTTGTGTGCGAAGCGACGACAACCGTAACTCTCGAAACTGAAAAGTATCGGGCGGGGCAAAATCTGCGCGGCGCGCTCGGGCAAGTGATGATGCGCACGTACTGTGGGCATCCACCGCTCCCTCAATCCCTCTCCTCCGAGGAGAGGGACACCAGGGTGAGGTCGTGTCCGGTCTGCTGGCTGCTTGCCGCAAATGAAAAGCCGGGTGAGGAGCGGCGCGGCTATGCGCTGGTGCCGCCCGTCCGTGAGACACCGCTCGAACAAATCGCGTTATACAACCTGACGAACGGGGATACATCGTTAGAAGTGCCCTATGAACCGGGTGAACGGTTTGAGTTTGGCATCACGTTGTTTGGAAATGCGCTCAAATTTATGCCGTACTTTGTCTTGGCGGTGCCCGAGATGGGACGGATGGGCGTAGGACCTGGACGCGGCACATTTTCGCTCAAGAGCGTGTGGGCGGAAAATCCGTTGACGCGCGCGCGCGAGTGTTTGTTGGCGGAAGGCGCCAATCTCGTGCATACGCCGACGCTGACGATGACACACGCGGAGGTAGAGCGAATAGCGAATTGCAAATTGCAAATTGTCAATCGAAATTCGCAATTCGAAATTCGGTTTCTGACGCCGACGCGGTTGATCGAAAGCGGCGATCTTGCCAAAGCACCGGCGTTCGATGTGTTCTTCGCGCGTTTGCTCAAGCGGCTTGATGATCTCGCGGAGCAACACGCGGGCGGAACCGGGCGTCCGCGCGAGGAAATTGACGCGCTGGAAAATCTCGCCGCGCGCGTCCAATTGGTCGAGGCGCAAACGCGTTGGGTGGAGGTGGTCAGCGGTTCGGCGCGGCGCGGCACATCATCGCCGCTGAGCGGATTCGTCGGACGCGCGGTGTACTCCGCGGCGTCGGAAGTGTGGCAGTCGTTGTTGCCCTGGTTGTTGTGGGGACAACTCGCGCAGGTGGGCAAGAGTACGGTGAAGGGGAATGGCGTAATCCAAGTCAGAAGGATGAAGGATGAAGGATGAAAAACGAATAGCAGGATTCATATTTTATCTTTCATCCTTCATCTTTGGGGGTTGTTATGGCTATCGTTCAAAATCTGGTCGTCGAGGAGTTCGGCGCGTTCATCGGCAAGCACAGCGAACGCTTGATCGTGACGAAGGGGGATACGACGTTGACGCAAGCGCCGTTGTTGCACCTTGAATCAGTTCTCGTCACGGGGAACGGCGTGAGCATCAGCGCGGACGCAGTGCGCGAATGTACCGAGCGCGGTATTCCGATTCACTTTGTCAGCGGCACCGGCACGCCGTACGCAAGTTTGTACAGCGCGGGGTTGATGGGAACCGTGATCACGCGGCGCGCGCAGTACGACGCGTTCCGCGATGCGCGTGGTTTGACGCTGGCGATTGCGTTCGCGCAGGGCAAGATTCGCAATCAGGCGAATCTGCTAAAGTATATGGGCAAGTATCGCAAAGAGACCAAGCCCGAACTGTTCGACTTGTTGCGCGCGCGCGCGGATCGCTTGCTCGATCACGCGGCAGAGTTGGAACAGTTGCGCGCGTTTCCAGAGGTCTTGTCCGGCGAGCGCGCGGCGATTGACGATTGGCGGTTTGAAATTTTGGGTATCGAGGGACGCGCGGCGCAGATGTATTGGGACGCGGTGAAGCACGTCTTGCCGGAGGGCTACGACTGGCAGGGACGCGAGGGACGCGGCGCAAAAGACCCGGTCAACTCAGCGTTGAATTATGGCTATGGGATTCTCTACGGTCAGATCGAGCGCGCGTTGGTCTTGGCGGGACTCGATCCGTACGCCGGGTTTACGCACGTGGATCGTCCGGGCAAGCCAAGTCTCACGCTTGACGCGATTGAAGAATTTCGCCAGCCGATTGTCGATCGCACGATTTTTGGATTGGTGAACAAGGGCGTCAAGATCGAACAGGACGAGCGCGGTTTTCTGGTCGAGGCGACGCGGCGAACGTTGGCGGAAAAGGTGCTGAATCGTTTGGAGAGCGCGGAGCAGTACGAGAAGAAGAACGTGCCGCTGCGCATCATCGTCCAGAATCAAGCGCGGCATCTGGCGACATATTTGCGCGGCGAGCGGAACGAGTATCAATCGTTTGTGATGGAATGGTGAATCAGAAAGGATGAAAGATGAAGGATGAAGGATGAAAAATAGCGGGCAATGTTCCGTCATCATCCTTCCGCCTTCATCCTTTGCCTATGCAATGCGTGGTGGTGTACGATATTCCGGACGATGGCAAGCGCACAAAGATCGCCGACGTGTGTCAGGATTACGGGCTGGATCGAATTCAGTATTCCGCGTTCCTGGGTAATCTCGCGCCGACGCATCAGGAAGAGTTGATGATCAAGATCGGGGATGTGTTGGGCAAGTTGCCGGGCAACATCCAGTTGTTTCCGATTTGCGAAAAGGATTGGAAGGCGCGGCGGGTGATCGATCAGAAACCTGATCCCGATCGAACGGAGGGCGCGTCCCAGTCGCCAGAGGAGCCGCAAGATGCTGGATGATGATCTCAGGTATCCGATCCGAGTGACGGATTTGAAGCAGTGGGCGTACTGCCCGCGCGTGTTTTTCTATCAACACTGCCTGCCCAAAGTGCGTCCGACGACGTACAAGATGAAAGCCGGCGTCGCGGCAGGCAGGAGCGAAGTCGGACGGGAAGAACGGCGTTCGCTGCGCGCGTATGGTTTGACGCAGGGCGAGCGTGAGTTCGACGTGCCGGTGTGTTCGGAACGATTGGGTTTGCGGGGCGAAATCGATCTGGTGATTACCGTCGCCGGCGGCGAAACGATTCCGGTGGATTACAAGTTGGCGCGCATCGCGGGGAAACATTTCCAGATGCAGTTAGCCGCGTACGGGATGTTGTTGGAGGAGATGCGCGGCGTCATCGTCCAGCGCGGCTTTCTGTACTCGATCCCGCTGCGCCGCGCGGAGACGATCAGGATCGATCAGCGCTTGCGGAAGAGCGCGCTGAAGGCAATCGAAGCGATGCAGTGGATCATCGCGCACGAGACGATGCCCACGCCCGTAAAGAATCCGAGCAAGTGCGTGTCCTGTGAATTTCGGCGGTTTTGTAACGATGTCGTTTAGGCGGAGGAAATTGGAGTCATTTTCGCAAATGAGGCGGGTTTGGAAGCAAAAGGAGATTTTCGGCGCAGGTTTTGACGAGTGGGAAGAACCTATCGAAAAGTTGGTAAAAAGCGCCTGATGGTGGGACAGAAAGTGAGATTATCTGTCCGATGCAATACTTTTTGGGCGAACGAAATGGGGGGTTTCGCTCACATCGATCCGATTGCGGATACTGAAAGTTGATTTCCGCGATAGTAGACTCACTGCATCGTACGGGTTTCGCTCACATCGATCCGATTGCGGATACTGAAAGTCAGGCGACTATGACTTGACTGCCGAACGCTTTGACGTTTCGCTCACATCGATCCGATTGCGGATACTGAAAGTGGATTGAAACGCGCTATTTTGACGCCGAGCGTGACGTTTCGCTCACATCGATCCGATTGCGGATACTGAAAGATGATAACCCGTCGCTATTCGACGTGCTGGCGACAAGGTTTCGCTCACATCGATCCGATTGCGGATACTGAAAGAGATTGAGAGATTGCTCTCGGCGGATTGGCACGAGGGTTTCGCTCACATCGATCCGATTGCGGATACTGAAAGCGTTGCCCTTTGCTTGGCAACCTCACCGCGCCGATCAGTTTCGCTCACATCGATCCGATTGCGGATACTGAAAGGTAGGGCGCACAATTAATCTTGTGCGAATGTAGAAGTTTCGCTCACATCGATCCGATTGCGGATACTGAAAGCCGAACATCCGCGAGCGATGCGCGATAAACTTTTTGTTTCGCTCACATCGATCCGATTGCGGATACTGAAAGTTCAACTGTCTGCCAGCGGTAGTACCGCTGCGCTTCGTTTCGCTCACATCGATCCGATTGCGGATACTGAAAGTCGCTGAGGGAGCCGCGAACGTGGGCGTTCCACCAGTGTTTCGCTCACATCGATCCGATTGCGGATACTGAAAGTCAAGTTGTCGCCGATTGAACATATCTAGACGACGAGTTTCGCTCACATCGATCCGATTGCGGATACTGAAAGTCGTCAGTGTAATTTGCAATGCACCATTTCATCAGGGTTTCGCTCACATCGATCCGATTGCGGATACTGAAAGTAGGTGTTCCAGTTGGCATACGTGAAAATTACTTTGGTTTCGCTCACATCGATCCGATTGCGGATACTGAAAGATTCGCGGTTCACGTGCGCGGAAAGGGAATCTTTACGTTTCGCTCACATCGATCCGATTGCGGATACTGAAAGCTCGCAGTGTTGCCCAGCCCGCCGCCAACTGTGGTGGTTTCGCTCACATCGATCCGATTGCGGATACTGAAAGTTCGAGGATTTGATGAGAGAGGAGACAAGATGAACAAGTTTCGCTCACATCGATCCGATTGCGGATACTGAAAGTGTAGCCGTAACGCGCAACGCTCGTTGTATTTTCCGGTTTCGCTCACATCGATCCGATTGCGGATACTGAAAGCTTGCTGTCCGCGATTTGTGCCGCTCGACAGCAAGGTTTCGCTCACATCGATCCGATTGCGGATACTGAAAGCTCGCCACATTCTCAGTGCGGTTTCCTTGGAAATCGGTTTCGCTCACATCGATCCGATTGCGGATACTGAAAGTCGCGTCAGGTTGAAAAATGCCGACGCTGGATAAACGGTTTCGCTCACATCGATCCGATTGCGGATACTGAAAGTAGTTTGTTTTTCCAACTTGTGCTCGAATCTATAAGTTTCGCTCACATCGATCCGATTGCGGATACTGAAAGCCTGCAACGGCATCAAATCGTCCAGGTCGGTTTAGTTTCGCTCACATCGATCCGATTGCGGATACTGAAAGACAAGTACTTTGTCGCAATTGCTAACGTTTCCTTGCGTTTCGCTCACATCGATCCGATTGCGGATACTGAAAGCGATGTAGAAATTGGCGCGCCGCTGGCTTATCCCGCGTTTCGCTCACATCGATCCGATTGCGGATACTGAAAGCCTCACTTCCCCGTCGCGCCACTCGCCACTAGAGCGGTTTCGCTCACATCGATCCGATTGCGGATACTGAAAGCCGGGTTGTTTGCGCGAAAAAAGCGCAGTCCTAGTTGTTTCGCTCACATCGATCCGATTGCGGATACTGAAAGTTCGATCACTTTGCGGACGCGCTCATAACAGGTTGCAGTTTCGCTCACATCGATCCGATTGCGGATACTGAAAGATCCCTCAATCTGTTTTCTGGCATCTGCAAACGACGGGTTTCGCTCACATCGATCCGATTGCGGATACTGAAAGACGCTACAGTTGGCGGCGGGCGGAGCAACACCGCGAGGTTTCGCTCACATCGATCCGATTGCGGATACTGAAAGCCAACTGTAGCGTAGTATCCGCTCGCGGTGTTGCTCCGTTTCGCTCACATCGATCCGATTGCGGATACTGAAAGCTAAGTCCGCCCCGTGCTAGGCATAGGTCTGGCTAAGTTTCGCTCACATCGATCCGATTGCGGATACTGAAAGGTTTGCGGTTCGCTCGGCGTGAGCGTCGCCAATTCGCGTTTCGCTCACATCGATCCGATTGCGGATACTGAAAGAACAGTGGGGCGAACTAACGGGGCGACAATTGGCCTGTTTCGCTCACATCGATCCGATTGCGGATACTGAAAGAAAGTAGCGCGCCGAACGCAAGCACCGCGCCGATGGGTTTCGCTCACATCGATCCGATTGCGGATACTGAAAGATCAGCGTGCCATTTCACGCCGCGCCCGATTCGATTGTTTCGCTCACATCGATCCGATTGCGGATACTGAAAGTTTGCCATTGTTAGCGCGAACAGCGAAACAGTTAGTTTCGCTCACATCGATCCGATTGCGGATACTGAAAGGCAGGTTGGCGTCTCGCGGCAAACGGTGTATCGGGTTTCGCTCACATCGATCCGATTGCGGATACTGAAAGACCAACTCACGCGCCGCCGCCTGGAGTGTCCAACGCGAGTTTCGCTCACATCGATCCGATTGCGGATACTGAAAGTGCACCCGCGTCGCTCAGGCGGGCGGGGCGCATCGGGTTTCGCTCACATCGATCCGATTGCGGATACTGAAAGTTTTACGGGGATTGACTATCCAACGCAATTGATGCGGTTTCGCTCACATCGATCCGATTGCGGATACTGAAAGCATACGCTTCTAGTTCGGCAATCAGAACATCGTCTTGTTTCGCTCACATCGATCCGATTGCGGATACTGAAAGGTCGTCAACTCGATTCGGTGATCCGATGCGTTCACCGTTTCGCTCACATCGATCCGATTGCGGATACTGAAAGAGAATCAAAGAGACTGAACCAAATTGTCTTGTGCGAGTTTCGCTCACATCGATCCGATTGCGGATACTGAAAGTACACCACAGTTGGCGGCGGGCTGAGCAACATCGCGAGGTTTCGCTCACATCGATCCGATTGCGGATACTGAAAGTTGACGCAATCGGCTGAAGCGCGAACGATATTTCGGTTTCGCTCACATCGATCCGATTGCGGATACTGAAAGGAAATCTCGGAAACCAAAACAGAGGTCGGAGTCGAGGGTTTCGCTCACATCGATCCGATTGCGGATACTGAAAGTTTCAGGAACGCCCGACATCAATTACTTTACCGCGTGTTTCGCTCACATCGATCCGATTGCGGATACTGAAAGTTTGATTTCCGAATAGGTTGTGCCGTCCTTGACAACGTTTCGCTCACATCGATCCGATTGCGGATACTGAAAGGCCGCCAACTGTGGCGTAGTTCTGGCTCGCGAGGTGGTTTCGCTCACATCGATCCGATTGCGGATACTGAAAGAACCGCAACCAGCGCATCTACATTTTGACGATGAAGTTTCGCTCACATCGATCCGATTGCGGATACTGAAAGTTTTAATCCGATCAATCCTCAGGCGATTGCTGATGGGGTTTCGCTCACATCGATCCGATTGCGGATACTGAAAGTTCCGAATTCCATTGTTCACCTCCCGCTTCTACTCGTTTCGCTCACATCGATCCGATTGCGGATACTGAAAGTCGGCTCGTGGATGGAGTTTGTTCAAAGTGCAGACGTTTCGCTCACATCGATCCGATTGCGGATACTGAAAGTGTAATACACCGATTCTACCACGATTCGGCGCGCGTGGTTTCGCTCACATCGATCCGATTGCGGATACTGAAAGAACGATAAACTGCGCCGCGAGCGCGAAAACGAGTTGCGTTTCGCTCACATCGATCCGATTGCGGATACTGAAAGGTATCCAACGCAAGCATTTTCGTCGCGGCAACCAGGTTTCGCTCACATCGATCCGATTGCGGATACTGAAAGAACGCCAAGACGCGGCATTTACCAATGCTGAATGGGGTTTCGCTCACATCGATCCGATTGCGGATACTGAAAGTTCGGCGCGCGCGAAGAAGCAGAGATGGCGGAAGGTTTCGCTCACATCGATCCGATTGCGGATACTGAAAGAGGCGTCAATCACTTGTAACGCCTCTCGCAGTTTTGTTTCGCTCACATCGATCCGATTGCGGATACTGAAAGGGCGGCAATCCCTCGACAGTTTGAATTTTGTGCGACGTTTCGCTCACATCGATCCGATTGCGGATACTGAAAGTTGCTCGCCGTGCAAAGCCCGACAGCATAGTCGAGGTTTCGCTCACATCGATCCGATTGCGGATACTGAAAGTTCACCGCCGCGATAAACGCTTTAATGAGTCCCGATGTTTCGCTCACATCGATCCGATTGCGGATACTGAAAGTGGTTGATGGCTTGCCTGATTCCGTATTTTTGTTTGTTTCGCTCACATCGATCCGATTGCGGATACTGAAAGTCCGCGCCGACTATTGACTAGCGGCGCGAACGGTGGTGTTTCGCTCACATCGATCCGATTGCGGATACTGAAAGCTGTAATCAATGATTTTTGTGTGTTTCTTGCTGTTGGTTTCGCTCACATCGATCCGATTGCGGATACTGAAAGATAGCGGATTGACCTCTCCAAGATTGACCTCGCACGTTGTTTCGCTCACATCGATCCGATTGCGGATACTGAAAGCTCGCACGCTTTCGCACGCTAACCACGCCGCACACCAAGTTTCGCTCACATCGATCCGATTGCGGATACTGAAAGTTCTGTTCTTTTGTGTAAAATGTTTCAGCATTAACTAGGTTTCGCTCACATCGATCCGATTGCGGATACTGAAAGTAATCTAGTGCCATTTTACAGTACTTTTGGGATTTGTTTCGCTCACATCGATCCGATTGCGGATACTGAAAGATCTTGCCCGCCCGATTCGGTTGTAAAGGAGGTCTAGTTTCGCTCACATCGATCCGATTGCGGATACTGAAAGTCCGCAAGATCAATCGTGCCGCTTGATTTTTTCGCGGTTTCGCTCACATCGATCCGATTGCGGATACTGAAAGCCGCGAAAGAAACGGACGCGCAGGCGCGACAGTATAAGTTTCGCTCACATCGATCCGATTGCGGATACTGAAAGATCACCCTCAAGATCGGCTTGCGATGGCTTGGCAGGGTTTCGCTCACATCGATCCGATTGCGGATACTGAAAGGTGTACCCGGGGAAAGTCTCACTCACTCCCTCCCTGTTTCGCTCACATCGATCCGATTGCGGATACTGAAAGCCGCAATCTCGATATAATTGCCGAAACCCGAATCGCGTTTCGCTCACATCGATCCGATTGCGGATACTGAAAGTTTTGCATTTTATGAAGGCGATGGCTGGCAACCCCGTTTCGCTCACATCGATCCGATTGCGGATACTGAAAGGTCGTCGCCGCCGCCGTGCCAGATGCCGTGCCAAGTTGTTTCGCTCACATCGATCCGATTGCGGATACTGAAAGTGCGCGTCCAGCACCGCCTCCTCGAGCGCGCGCGACGTTTCGCTCACATCGATCCGATTGCGGATACTGAAAGTTGTCCCGTTCCAGCGCATCGAGAAACTCTGCCGCGTTTCGCTCACATCGATCCGATTGCGGATACTGAAAGATTCCCAACGCCTTGAATGAATCGGCAAACTGCTTGGTTTCGCTCACATCGATCCGATTGCGGATACTGAAAGTTTGACATTGTTAGCGCGAACAGCGAAACAGTTATGTTTCGCTCACATCGATCCGATTGCGGATACTGAAAGTTTACGGAAGAAAACTATGGGTTTTGGACGGACGCGTTTCGCTCACATCGATCCGATTGCGGATACTGAAAGCCCATAACTTCGCGCACCGCCTCGACATATTCTTTGTTTCGCTCACATCGATCCGATTGCGGATACTGAAAGATCGGCACGTTTGGCGATAAACCGAAACCCAAGCAAGTTTCGCTCACATCGATCCGATTGCGGATACTGAAAGCCTCGACGACTTCGGGAACGATGAACGCGCAGAGTGGTTTCGCTCACATCGATCCGATTGCGGATACTGAAAGTTTGTATCGCCCGCGTTCGTTACCGCAAATGTGATGTTTCGCTCACATCGATCCGATTGCGGATACTGAAAGGTAATACACCGATTCTACCACGATTCGGCGCGCGTGGTTTCGCTCACATCGATCCGATTGCGGATACTGAAAGTCCACCACTGCGTTGATTTTCGCCGTTCCGCCGTCGTGTTTCGCTCACATCGATCCGATTGCGGATACTGAAAGTCTGTCGTCAAGCGGGCAACATAGCAATTATGTTTGGGTTTCGCTCACATCGATCCGATTGCGGATACTGAAAGTTGATTTCCGAATAGGTTGTGCCGTCCTTGACAACGGTTTCGCTCACATCGATCCGATTGCGGATACTGAAAGGTCGCGTATCTTGGCGCGGTCGCTTTTCGATAAGCGTTTCGCTCACATCGATCCGATTGCGGATACTGAAAGTCTGCCAGCCCGACGCCAATCGTCTGCGCCCACAGGTTTCGCTCACATCGATCCGATTGCGGATACTGAAAGTTTGGCGGCGCGGCGGTCGCGTCGCGGCTGTTAGGTGTTTCGCTCACATCGATCCGATTGCGGATACTGAAAGATTATTGATTTTCGCGGCTTGTCATATTGGGGTATTGGTTTCGCTCACATCGATCCGATTGCGGATACTGAAAGTGTGCTTGGAGCGCGACAAACAGAAACTTGGCATAGTTTCGCTCACATCGATCCGATTGCGGATACTGAAAGAAGTCAATTTTTGTCAATGCGTCCATTCTTATCCTCGTTTCGCTCACATCGATCCGATTGCGGATACTGAAAGTACGGATCGCTAGCGATTCGTTTCACGACTGCCTGCGTTTCGCTCACATCGATCCGATTGCGGATACTGAAAGAAACTGTATGCGCCGCGCGGTCAATTGTGCCGTCAGGTTTCGCTCACATCGATCCGATTGCGGATACTGAAAGTTATCTAACTCATAACCCAATACGTTCAGCATCGCAAAGTTTCGCTCACATCGATCCGATTGCGGATACTGAAAGACTATTGGGTGATTGCTGATTTGAACGGCGAGCATGTTTCGCTCACATCGATCCGATTGCGGATACTGAAAGTCCACCACTGCGTTGATTTTCGCCGTTCCGCCGTCGTTTCGCTCACATCGATCCGATTGCGGATACTGAAAGTTAACCTCCACCGCGTCGCAATGGGGGCGCGGCGCGGTTTCGCTCACATCGATCCGATTGCGGATACTGAAAGATTTTAATCCGATCAATCCTCAGGCGATTGCTGAGTTTCGCTCACATCGATCCGATTGCGGATACTGAAAGTCTAATAGACCTCATGTCACAATACAAAAATTGTCAGGTTTCGCTCACATCGATCCGATTGCGGATACTGAAAGTTCCGCCGTCTGCGTCGCAATCCGCCGAGAATCCGAGGTTTCGCTCACATCGATCCGATTGCGGATACTGAAAGCGACGCGCTGGAACGGGGTGCGCCGGGCGTAAAACAAGTTTCGCTCACATCGATCCGATTGCGGATACTGAAAGATCCGCCGCGAACCGCCCCGACGCCTGCGCGTTTTGTGTTTCGCTCACATCGATCCGATTGCGGATACTGAAAGTTTTGCTCGGTGTAATGCGCCACGCTGATTTGTGGCAGTTTCGCTCACATCGATCCGATTGCGGATACTGAAAGCGTAATCCGCCATAGACCTCCTTTACAACCGAATCGTTTCGCTCACATCGATCCGATTGCGGATACTGAAAGGCCGCCAACCGTGGCGATGTATCCGCTTGCTACCTGGTTTCGCTCACATCGATCCGATTGCGGATACTGAAAGTATGGCACAACGGCTTGCAAATGGGACACGGTGATTGTTTCGCTCACATCGATCCGATTGCGGATACTGAAAGATAACCGTTCGACTGGTTCGATTTGACGCATTGCGTTTCGCTCACATCGATCCGATTGCGGATACTGAAAGTCAACTTGCCGCCGTGAATGTAACGCCGGATAGTTAGTTTCGCTCACATCGATCCGATTGCGGATACTGAAAGTCAGGACGGACGTTTGCGCGTCCCCATCCGCCGCGAAGTTTCGCTCACATCGATCCGATTGCGGATACTGAAAGGTCGACTGGATCGAACGACTCGACCCATGCGTACTCCGTTTCGCTCACATCGATCCGATTGCGGATACTGAAAGTTCTTCAAATTGTAGATCGGCATCGTGTACAGACCAGTTTCGCTCACATCGATCCGATTGCGGATACTGAAAGGTTATATTGTTGATTTCTGGATTCCTAAAGCGCGAGTGTTTCGCTCACATCGATCCGATTGCGGATACTGAAAGCTAACTGTAGCGTAGTTCTGACTCGCGATGTTGCTCGTTTCGCTCACATCGATCCGATTGCGGATACTGAAAGTCACGTTGAACTCCGCGCTCCAATCCTCGCCGCTGAGTTTCGCTCACATCGATCCGATTGCGGATACTGAAAGAGAATCAATTTTACGTCGCTCATTCTAACCTCATTGTTTCGCTCACATCGATCCGATTGCGGATACTGAAAGAACTCTGCCGCGCTGGTAAAGCGCGTCGCGAGCAGTTTCGCTCACATCGATCCGATTGCGGATACTGAAAGTCACCCACGGCGCGCCGCACTTGGGACACACGCCGCGTTTCGCTCACATCGATCCGATTGCGGATACTGAAAGATGGGTCGTACAGCGTCGCCGACTTCACCGAGTTTCGTTTCGCTCACATCGATCCGATTGCGGATACTGAAAGTTGGCGTCTATCGCGCGGACGGCATACAGATAAGTTGTTTCGCTCACATCGATCCGATTGCGGATACTGAAAGTTTTGCCGAATCTTGTGGAGCGAACCTGGTGCAAAGTTTCGCTCACATCGATCCGATTGCGGATACTGAAAGATCGGTTGCTGATTGAAAAATGGCGATCAAGATAGGTTTCGCTCACATCGATCCGATTGCGGATACTGAAAGGTGTACCCGGGGAAAGTCTCACTCACTCCCTCCCTCGTTTCGCTCACATCGATCCGATTGCGGATACTGAAAGGCCGCCGACTGTGGCGATGTATCCGCTCGCGGTGTTGAGTTTCGCTCACATCGATCCGATTGCGGATACTGAAAGTTAGTACGTCAGATCGTTTTGTGGAAATTCTTCTTGTTTCGCTCACATCGATCCGATTGCGGATACTGAAAGGTTTTCTGTGACGCTCAGGGGCGGCAGGGTGTACGGCGTTTCGCTCACATCGATCCGATTGCGGATACTGAAAGTTCTACTCGCCGAGCATCGTTCGGCAACGCGTTGGTTTCGCTCACATCGATCCGATTGCGGATACTGAAAGGTGCCTAAACCAATCGGAGAGTTCACGGGCGCAACGTTTCGCTCACATCGATCCGATTGCGGATACTGAAAGAGCAAACAAGGGAAAAGTAAAGTCGCGCACTGCGTATGTTTCGCTCACATCGATCCGATTGCGGATACTGAAAGATCATCGCCTCCTAACACCGCATCAAACGGCAGTTCGTTTCGCTCACATCGATCCGATTGCGGATACTGAAAGTGTTTGCCCAACGGATAGACGTCGGCAGGCGTAAACGTTTCGCTCACATCGATCCGATTGCGGATACTGAAAGTTCAACTGTCTGCCAGCGGTAATATCGCTGGACTTCGTTTCGCTCACATCGATCCGATTGCGGATACTGAAAGGTGGACACGATTACCATTGTCCAGTACGACGCGCGAGGTTTCGCTCACATCGATCCGATTGCGGATACTGAAAGTCGATGTGTTTGACGTACGATCGCGAGTATTGCGCGGTTTCGCTCACATCGATCCGATTGCGGATACTGAAAGAATCTGCGTTTGTGAAATAACACAACACCCGTGTCGTTTCGCTCACATCGATCCGATTGCGGATACTGAAAGTTCGTTGCTACGCACACGTTGGTCGTGTTTTTCTAGTTTCGCTCACATCGATCCGATTGCGGATACTGAAAGTTCGCCATATTGCGCCGATGCCAAACGATGCGCGACTGAGTTTCGCTCACATCGATCCGATTGCGGATACTGAAAGATCCGCGCATCATCTATCGCGTGAGTGACACGCCTGGTTTCGCTCACATCGATCCGATTGCGGATACTGAAAGAACGACAGACAAATCCGCGTCCTCGTTCAGCCCCGCGTTTCGCTCACATCGATCCGATTGCGGATACTGAAAGTACGCCGAACAGCGCAAGAAGCAATACGGCGGCGTGTTTCGCTCACATCGATCCGATTGCGGATACTGAAAGGACGATTGCGAAACTGCTGACGGATACCGACGCGTTGTTTCGCTCACATCGATCCGATTGCGGATACTGAAAGAAAGCCAAACAGAAGACTATTTCAGGCGCGGTGGTAGTTTCGCTCACATCGATCCGATTGCGGATACTGAAAGGGCGGCGATAGCGATCCGATTGCGCCGCCAACGGAAGTTTCGCTCACATCGATCCGATTGCGGATACTGAAAGCTCAACCAGCCGCGCGTTTGCATCCAGCGTTCCAGCGTTTCGCTCACATCGATCCGATTGCGGATACTGAAAGTCTGCCAGCCCGACGCCAATCGTCTGCGCCCACAGCGGTTTCGCTCACATCGATCCGATTGCGGATACTGAAAGGTCCATTCCGTACCAAATATGTGCCACGTTTCCGCTGAGTTTCGCTCACATCGATCCGATTGCGGATACTGAAAGAGCAATATGAGTGGCACTTGTTGCACCATCCGTTGGTGTTTCGCTCACATCGATCCGATTGCGGATACTGAAAGGTGAACACATTCGCCGCGTTCAACAGCGCAACTGTACGTTTCGCTCACATCGATCCGATTGCGGATACTGAAAGATCAGGTTGGTGGTGCACCACGTATCCGACTCCCCGGTTTCGCTCACATCGATCCGATTGCGGATACTGAAAGAAGCGTCAACAACTCTTGCGGTACGGTTCGCAACTCAAGTTTCGCTCACATCGATCCGATTGCGGATACTGAAAGTTCGTTGTTGAGGCGGTCGAAGTCAACCTGCCCGCCAGTTTCGCTCACATCGATCCGATTGCGGATACTGAAAGATTTGGTCTGTGTCGGTGGCATAGGCGAACGCGCCCTGTTTCGCTCACATCGATCCGATTGCGGATACTGAAAGTGCGTCTGTGAAACCACGCTCGCCACGATTGTCCAGAGTTTCGCTCACATCGATCCGATTGCGGATACTGAAAGAGCACGAGGCGGACTTAGCGGAGACGAACAAACCAGTTTCGCTCACATCGATCCGATTGCGGATACTGAAAGGCAAGCGAAACGGCGGTTGACGTGGTGCCGCCCGCAGAGTTTCGCTCACATCGATCCGATTGCGGATACTGAAAGTCGCAGCGATGAAAAGCACCGCGCCTGGCGTGAGACGTTTCGCTCACATCGATCCGATTGCGGATACTGAAAGACATAGCGCGCGTAACCCAGGCGATTCGTTACCTGATGTTTCGCTCACATCGATCCGATTGCGGATACTGAAAGAGCGCAGTACGATCGTGAACGCGTTGGAGAGCGCGTGTTTCGCTCACATCGATCCGATTGCGGATACTGAAAGTCACGTTTGATGCTCGCGCCGAGTTCGCGCGTGCCGTTTCGCTCACATCGATCCGATTGCGGATACTGAAAGAGAACGAATATTATTTCTTGGCAGAGAAGAACGTCAGTTTCGCTCACATCGATCCGATTGCGGATACTGAAAGTCAACTGAATTTGCGGTCGAGCGCGATGCGCCGCTTGGTTTCGCTCACATCGATCCGATTGCGGATACTGAAAGTCGAAAACGCCGATAGCGCGGTTGTCGAGCCGCGAGTTTCGCTCACATCGATCCGATTGCGGATACTGAAAGATCGAGCATCCAGGCGCGATGCACAAGGCGGAAATTGTTTCGCTCACATCGATCCGATTGCGGATACTGAAAGGTATTCGTCCACCTCGTACATTTCTCCGGCGGCAGGTTTCGCTCACATCGATCCGATTGCGGATACTGAAAGCCGTTTCGTTTTCGTTTCGGCGGGCGCGTTTCCCGTGTTTCGCTCACATCGATCCGATTGCGGATACTGAAAGCCGAACAGGTCATAAACGAACTTGGCTAAGTTGGCGTTTCGCTCACATCGATCCGATTGCGGATACTGAAAGAAGTCAATTTTTGTCAATGCAGAAGTTCCGTTCATTGTTTCGCTCACATCGATCCGATTGCGGATACTGAAAGATTCTATCGCGTCAGCGCAAATCAGTTTAACGTTAGGTTTCGCTCACATCGATCCGATTGCGGATACTGAAAGTGACGCGCTCGCAGGTGGAAGAAGTCTTGAGCGTGGTTTCGCTCACATCGATCCGATTGCGGATACTGAAAGGTATGCCAAAAGATTGGGGTTTGCAAAGCACAACACCGTTTCGCTCACATCGATCCGATTGCGGATACTGAAAGCTCAAAGAATCGCACTAGCCGCATTATACACCCGTTGTTTCGCTCACATCGATCCGATTGCGGATACTGAAAGGTTGACAATATGAGCAGGCGAGACTTTCCATTACAATGTTTCGCTCACATCGATCCGATTGCGGATACTGAAAGTTCTGATAATGTGGACGGGTGAGGATTGCGTATAGGTGTTTCGCTCACATCGATCCGATTGCGGATACTGAAAGTTCCTGATACGGATGCTGAATGTCCTGTTTGGCAAGTTTCGCTCACATCGATCCGATTGCGGATACTGAAAGTCATCAGCGTTCTGATCGCATTGGTGTATCGGGCAAGTTTCGCTCACATCGATCCGATTGCGGATACTGAAAGATCCGCGCGCTACACGGCGAGACGAAATGCCGCTCGGTTTCGCTCACATCGATCCGATTGCGGATACTGAAAGTCCGCATCTCGATCGCGGCGTCGAGTAGATTGCTCAGTTTCGCTCACATCGATCCGATTGCGGATACTGAAAGTTGCCTACATCAGCGCACAGTGGGCAGACTTTGATGGGTTTCGCTCACATCGATCCGATTGCGGATACTGAAAGGTTGCAAGATCGCAACGTAGGCGCGCCCGCCAAAAGGTTTCGCTCACATCGATCCGATTGCGGATACTGAAAGTTCAATCAAGGGCATTCAGGAAGCGCAGGCGCGCAAGTTTCGCTCACATCGATCCGATTGCGGATACTGAAAGTGATGACCACCGTGCTCTTTTTGATGCTGGGCGGCTAGGGCGGCGCATCATCCGCGATGCATCATCCAAAATCAAACGCGCTTGATGCAGTAATGCGTCAAGCGCGTTTTTATTTTTCAGGGAAAAAGTCTTTTCCCTACGCTCATCAAAAACCGATTCGCGTACCCTTTTCTAACGGGGGAAACGCGCGAACTACGCGCCCCCCGTAACGCCCCCTGGAATGACCCAAGTGCGAACGCCAAAAAGCGGCGCACTTGGGTTTTTTCATTGTGTCGTGTGTGTGCTGTCCTTTCTCATCAGCGAACGAGGTGGATTTTTTTCGCGTCGCGTCGGCGAGTCGAAAGGCAAACGAGACTGACGCTCGTTTGCTTGCTTGGGGATGAACGCGGAAACCGTTCGCGCAAACACCGCCAACGCGAACGGATGGGGGGACATTTCGATTGTCCCCCCATACCCCA
>Ga0194113_10001517_pt1 | contig 31863 bp, 29 predicted proteins | sample TA2MahC200mmetaG_FD_146193 | JGI IMG/M metagenome (GOLD analysis project Ga0194113, IMG submission 146193) | Freshwater microbial communities from Lake Tanganyika, Tanzania - TA2015017 Mahale Deep Cast 200m | ecosystem: Environmental > Aquatic > Freshwater > Lake | place: Tanzania: Lake... | reverse complement strand
ATTTTGAAGTCTGTGCTCACCCAGAACATTGACGGCTTGCATGAGAAGGCTGGAAGCCAGAGAGTTCTGGAATATCATGGCAGTGTCTTTAAGTTGAGGTGCCCTTCCTGCGGCTCAAGATTTAGACGTGATGAGTATAATCTGGAAGCACTCATACTGGAAGGGCAATTGCCGCCTCGATGTGGTAAATGTGGTGGTGCGGTAAAGGGAGATGTGGTTCACTTCAATGAGCCGATACCCTCGGATGTTGCCCATGAAAGCCTGGAGGAAGCCTGGAAATGCGACCTGATGTTAATCTGTGGCACCTCGGCGGTTGTCTATCCTTTTGCCCAGTTACCTCGAATAGCTCGGCAACACCAGGTCGAGGTAGAGCAGAAGGCAAAATCAGGCCTCTATTTTGTGAAAAACGAGGCCGCTACAGTAATAGTCGAGGTTAATGCTGAGCCAACCCCGCTTACTAGCGAAGGCATTTCCGACTATCTAATTCAGGGACGGACTGCCGAGATTTTGCCTAAGATAGTTGAGGCTGTGAAAACACTGTCCAGGTGATACGGTGGCACGGCATATAATATATGTCAGCAGGTGGAAGATGTGTGCTGCCAACACGATGAATTGGTTAGTCAGAAACTAAAGCATGTCGGAAAACTCTGGCACCAAAACGTTGATTTCAGCCCACTTTGTGGCATAGGATAGCATTGTGCGGATTAGTATTCTGCCAAAAAGCTCTTTGGGTAGATGGTCGGTTGGATTAGCCGGCGCCTTCATTCTGCTCTTCGTAATATTCCAAACCTTTGCCGCATTTGTACGGCGCAATCCAGTACCCAATCCAGGTCCACCTAGCCCGGTTATTTTTATGGCAGTCGTGGCTGATTATATCTCAGGCGTAGCTGCTTTTGTAACAGGACTCATCAGTATTATAAAGAGCAAGGAGCGGTCTATTCTTGTTTTCTTGGTAGTAGTAATAGGCTTTCTTGCCTTGCTTTTCTTGCTTGGCGAAGTCATATTCCCGCATTGAAATCCTTTTTTGCGCTGACTTAAAAAGAAAAGCCCCTCCCTGTTATGGTGGGGAGGGGCTGATAGAACGATAGACTGACTATTTCTTTGCCGACATGGCAGGAGTCTTGGTCGGCTTTGCCATCTGCTTGCTCAAAGCATCGCGGTCGCCGCCGCTCATGCCGGCGATATGCTTCACCAGCTTTTTCCTAGACTCAATGTCATACTGGGTAGTGATGGCGATTTGCTCCATAATCGGTGAGCCGCCACCGTGGTAGGCACCAATATTGTTTATGCCGCCGGTAGCTGAGCAGAGACTGTCACCCAAGTACCGCCACAACTGGGCCTGGTCCTCAACTGGCATGTCCGGATTCCGCTTGGTGTATTTCAGGAGCAGGTCTTTGAGTTCTGGGTTCACAAAGTCCTTCTCGTGGGGGAAGGTGGCTACCACACCGCCAGCGATGTCGCATAGTATCTCTGCTTCACGCCACACTGCCTCGCCTGACAGGCAGCGTCCAACATTACAGTAAATGGAGTTAGGTATGTAGGAGCCGGGACCATAGGGCACGAATCCTACGCCCGGCATATAGACCTCTGGCCCACCGAGGTCAGAGGCGGTGTAACCGGCAGCATAGCCCAACTCGGTGGTCATGATAATCTCGGCCAACTTCGCCCGAACGTGAGGCGTTTTGTGAATGTTGTTCACCTCGGCGGCGAGAGCTGCGGCCCCCATGATGATGTCGCCGATTGCCGGCTTACAGCCCGAGTAGGAATGTCGGTGGAACAGGGCGAAGAGGAGAGCCAGTACACCACCGTGCTGCCATTCACCAGCAAGGAAGACCTTTTCCCAGGGCACAAAGCAGTTGTCAAATATCATATAGGAATCGGTGGCGCCTGGCATAAACCCGCGTTTGAAATGCTCTCTGGGCCTCAGGTTATGGACGGTAACTACTTGTTTCAGTCCATCCCAGTCACCCGGAATGGCGAAGGCGACGGCGTAGTCCTTGTCCTCGGGGCGTAACGCCCGTGTGGGCACTACCAGCACTTCATCGGCCACTGAAGCCTCGGAGATGTGCAGCTTGCAGCCGCTGACCACGATGCCATCACTGCGCCTCTCTTTGATGCGTACGTAGGCATCGGGATTCGGCTGGTCGGCAGGCCTTAACATCCTATCGCCCTTGACGTCCGTCTGGGCGCAACAGCCTACCAGGTCATCGGTTTGGAAGCGGATGAGCCATTTCTTGAAATTCTCATGGTACTGGGTGGCACCCTTGTTCATCTTGTCCGCTTCGTAGGACACATTGTAGATGGCGTTAGTGGCATCAATGCCCATGCACCGTTGGATACAGCCGCCCACCTTTTGACACAGCATGCGGGTCATGTCCTGCTTCTTGTGCAGGTCGTCGGTGTTCTGATGGATGTGGGTAAAACGGTTGATTCTCTCACCGGTGAGATGAGAAATGGCGGTGCACAGGTCCTGGTTCTCCGGCTTGGCTGCTTCATCGAATGTGGTGCCGATGGTATTGATGCAGTCCATCTGGCGCTCGTCTGTGCGGTCAATGCACTCGCCGTCAAAGTAGATGTTTCGCTTCATTTTGGCCAGGCCTTTGATATACTGTTCCTTTGTCCTCATTTTTCTCCTCCTTTACGCAATAGATAATCTGTGGCTGTAATCTTACCACTTCAAAACGAAAATATCACGTCGGGCCGCATCATCTCCAGTTTGTCATGGTGAGTCCCGATGCAATCGGGACGTGGCCATCTCAATGTCTTCCCCCCGTCACTCTGAAGGAGCCCTTTCATGGAAGGGCGACCGAAGAACCTTAGGAGGGGAGCAAAATGAGATTCTTCCCCTTCACTTCGTTCAGGGTCAGAATGACAGGAGGCAAAAGGCTCAGAATGACAAAGGGTGAAGAGCTCGCAATAACAGGGTAGGGTTGGCGAATACCACACAAATGTAGTGCGAGGCTTTAGCCTCGCCAAACACGACCCTCAAGGGTCGAGGCTACATTTAGTCTAGGTAGGCCATAAGTCCTTAGCAGTATCCCCCATCCCCCGCTCTACAAGCTTCTCTCTAATATAAACTCGGACTCTCAAATGAGCGACATCGCGGTAACTCTCCGAAATCTTAATAAGATTTTAATATCCACGTGCTATTCTTATACTATCTCTAGAAGAAAGGAGGTTAAACAGAAATGTGGCGAAGCAAGAAGTTTATTATTGGTGCGGTGTTGGTGGCTGTGCTGCTGACCGGGAGCATCGGTGCGGTAGCCCTTGCTGCTGACAACGGGGATGACAGCCAGCCCAAGGCTCGAAGTGGGGCTCTACTGGACAAAGTCTGTGAAATTTACAATGCAAACCCGGACAGACCCGGTGACATCGACTGCGCCCTACTGAAAGCTGCCTTTGCCCAGGCCGCAAGCGAGATGCGCCCTAAAGTCATGCAGAACCGCCCCAAGATGGGGGCTGAAGCCATGCAAGACCGCCCCAAGATGGACTCTGAAGCTATGCAAGACCGCCTTCAGAGTCTAGTCAATGAGGGCAAGATAACCCAGGAACAGGCTGATGCGCTTCAAGGATGGTGGGATTCGAGGCCTAACGTTCCCACCCAGGAACAGGCCGATGCATTTAAAAAGTGGATGGAGGCGAGGCCTGACGTCCCGTTTGGATTTGGCTTGAAAGACCGTGGCGGGTTCCCTGGCAAGGGTGGGCCGTGTGCCCCAGCAGAATAGCTAATCAAACTTCGGTTATACGGGGATTTATCGCACCACATTAAGAGAGGGGGAGAAATATTCTCCTCCTCTCTGATTATTTAAATCGGTGGTAGAGGCTTAAAGAAGAGGCTGGCCTTAACATTTCCTTAACATTTATGTTATAACATTACATTATAGAAACAGGGGAATCGTTAAGGTATCTAGAGATGGCAGGCAAAAGAGTTCTGGTGGTTGATGATGATGTAAAGACGGTTGAACTGGTCAAACTCTACCTGAACCGGGATGGCTACAAAGTTCTGGCCGCTTATGATGGTGTTGAGGCTCTGCGCTTGGCTCGTGAGAGTCGCCCCGACCTTATCGTTCTGGACTTAATGCTGCCCGGCATAGGTGGTCTCGAGGTCTGCCGGACACTGAGAAGTGAATCCAATGTGCCGATAATTATGCTCACTGCCAGAACCACTGATGAGGATAAGCTGGCTGGCCTGGGTTTAGGAGCGGATGATTATGTGACCAAGCCCTTCAGCCCGAGGGAGTTGGCAGCCAGAGTCCGGGCAGTGCTCAGACGCTTGCCGGGGGAGCGTGGCCCCACAGAGATTAAGCGCGGCAAACTTACCCTGAACTTCCTTAAGCAGGAGGCGTCCGTTGCCGGCAGGCCTCTGAATTTCACCCCCGTTGAATTCAAACTGCTAGGAGTTCTCATCAAGGAACCGGGCAGGGTTTTCAGCCGGGCAGAACTTGTTGAAAAAGCTTTAGGTTATGATTATAAAGGCTTTGACCGCACTATAGATGTTCATATCCTGAACTTACGCCGGAAACTAGAAACTGACCCCAGGCATCCCACGTACATAAAGACAGCATACGGAGCTGGCTACAAGTTCTCAGAGGTTCGAAGTGATACATAGTTTGAGATTTCGTCTTCTATTGGCTTTTGCCCTGGTAATACTGGTTGTAGTTGGTGCGATATACTTCTTTGTCAGTCAGACTACTCAAGTTGAGGTCCGCCGGTATGGTGAACGAAGCGAGCAAGCCCGCTTTGGAAGGGTGGCATTTGAGCTATACCGTTACTACCGCGAGCATGGGAGTTGGGAAGGAATTCAAACCGATGTAGAGCAGTGGGGGAGTCTCTACGGACGACGGATTATACTGACAGACTCCAACGGGGTAGTAGTTGCTGATTCCCGAGGGGAGTTGTTGGGGCAACAATACCATCCGAGCACACCAGGTATGCGCTTCCCACCGCCGTGGGAAGGAAGCAGCGTGGGGACTTTCTATATCAGTCCCGAACCATCAGCAGGTTTCCCTTCACCGCTAAGTCTTTCCCAGGCAATAGACCGTTTTCTTCTCTGGGGTGCACTACTGGCGGCTGCTGTTGCGTTCTTAATAACTTATTTTTTGTCGCGTCGAATTTCAGCGCCCGTCAAGGCTCTTACTCTTGCCGCCAGGCAGCTAGGCCAGGGAGATTTGTCTCAGAGGGTTCAGTCTAAAGAGAAAGGTGAAATTGGAGAACTAGCCCAGGCCTTTAATGCTATGGCAGAAAATTTGGAACGAAGTGAACAACTTCGCCGCAATATGATAGCTGACACTGCCCACGAGTTACGGACTCCACTATCTAATCTCAGAGGTTATTTGGAGGCAATACGTGATGGGGTGGTGAGGCCAAATCGAGATGCCATCCGCTCCCTTGATGAAGAAGCAAATCTGTTATCACGACTGGTTGACGACCTTCAGGAGCTGAGCTTGGCTGAGGCGAGCGAACTGAAGCTGAATTACCAGATGGAGGATATTAACAAGTTAATCAAACAGACGATAGCTGTGAGGCAAGTTCAGGCGGCGGCGAAGGAAGTATTGATATCTGCTGACTTGCCGAGGAAGCTACCGCCAGTGAGTATTGACTCACGGCGGATAAGCCAGGTGTTGCTCAATCTTATTGATAACGCTATAACCCACACACCACAGGGCGGTATTATAACCGTAGCCGCCAGAAAGCTCGATAATTGGCTGGAGATAAGCGTGGAAGATAGCGGAGAAGGAATCCCTGCTGAGGACCTGCCGTTCGTGTTTGAGCGCTTCTACAGGGTGGACAAGTCTCGAGCCCGAGCAACCGGCGGTGCCGGTCTAGGACTTGCCATTACCAAATCTCTGGTCGAAGCACATAATGGTAAAATTGCAGTAGAAAGTGAACTGGGAAAAGGTAGTCGTTTCAGTTTTACAATTCCGGTGTCTCAGTGAGCATTATAGTCTTAATAATGTCTTAATATTTTCCTGCTAGAGTGATACCTGCTAAACTTAATACCTGCTAAACACCATACAAGAAGCGAAGAAAAAAAGACATGACTAAAATATTCAATGGGCTATTTGCTGTCATTTGCGTATCTATGTTGTTTATTTCAGGTATCAGCTGCGATTCAAAGACAAGCGCGCCGGAAGAGAAAAAACAGGTTGCTACCGTACAGCGCGGCAATCTGGCAATAACAGTCTCGGTGGATGGTAATCTGGTTATGCCGCAGGCATTTGATTTGCGCTTTGGCGCACCCGGCGATGTCAAGGATGTGCTGGTGGAGGAGGGGGATTTCGTTAAGGAAGGGCAGGTGCTGGCTACGCTGGATGACACGACACAGCGGCTGGACATCATGTTGGCCAACAACAGTGTGCAGACGGTTTTGAGCAACCTTTACCAAACCGTGCCACGTCTGCCCCAGTTTCCAACTAAAGGTCCTGATAGCGGTTCAGGAGTGGGCTATCCGTTTTATTACCCAAATGCCACTGCCCTGTTATCCTTCGCCCGGGCGCAGGATGAGGTTTCCAGGGCGCGCGAGCTGTTCCAATCCGAAAATTACACCGCTGCCGCATCTGAACTGTACGTAGCTTTAGCCGACCTGGAGTTCTGCATAGCAATACTTGAGGACACTATAAACAACCCGAAGTCTGGCTTGGGCAATATGGCACCGTTCGTCCCCACTGACTCATCAGGTATAACGTATTTCCAAATCCAGCAGGACCAATCGTTTGAGTCAGTTTACATTGTGCAACTGCGGAAAGCGGTTGATTTAATCAAGCAGGGCCAGACAGACATCGAGAATGTACGAGTATTGCTCGCCCAGGGGAAATACGACGAAGCCGCTCCGATGTTCAATGCCCTTTTTAGCCGAGTTAAAGACATAGGCAAAGTAATCACGAACAATGTCAACGTGATAAGAGCCCGCAACTATACCACCGTTTACGGCAAGGAAATAAGCTTCTCTCTTTTCAGGGCCGCCGAAGAAAAATTGAATGCTGCGTTAAAGGGCATAGAAAGTGGCGGTCTCAATTCACCTGAACTGCACGACAACCTGCGTATCGCCCAGCATTATATGGAAATCTGCAACGCTATTTTGGGAAGCAACGATTATGTATTGAAGCATGGCCTCTCCTTGAAGAATGAACAACAATATAATGTCGACCTGGCAAACGCTTTGGTGACTCTCGGAAACAAGAAGGATGATTTTCTGAAGACCATAATACTGGCACCTTTTGACGGTACGGTGGTGAGCGTGGGCGTCAAAAAAAATGACGTCCTTTCCGCCATGGACTATTCGTCCAAAACTGCCGTTCAACTTGTTGATACCTCCCAGATAAAATTCCAGGGACTGGTTGATGAAATCGATATTCTGAAAGTAAAAACCGGACAAAAGGCGATGATTTCTGTGGATGCCGTACCTGACAAAGAGTTTCCGGGTACAGTAACATTTATTTCGCCTTATGGTGCAAAGGATACCGGTACTGTTGTTAAATTTGCTGTAACCATCAAGCTTGACCCTACCGATGTAGAGCTCAAGGGTGGTCTTACTGCAACGGCTGATATTGCCGTAGCCAGTGTTCAAAACGTGTTGCTGGTGCCGATATCAGCCATCACCACCACATCCGCTGGTACCTTCGTAACGGTCATAAACGAGGACACAGGCCAGACGGAGAAGAAGAAAGTCACATTAGGTAATCAAAACTACCGCTTCGCCGAGGTATTAACGGGGCTGGAAGAGGGCGATAAAGTCACAATTGAAGAAAAAGTGACCGGGGCACCCGTAACAACAGGTTTCCCACGGCCCCAAGGACCACCGAGTAGATAAGTACATGAAAACAAGAGCAATAACCCTGCTTGTAATGAATATGAGTTTGCTCTCCCTATTGCTTGCTGGCTGCAGCAAGAGTGTGCTTCCTACTGGGCAAACTTTCGAAGTAAAACGGGGTGACCTTGATATCGTTGTATCTGCCGACGGTTCCCTCACCATGCCTAATGAGTTTGACCTGAAGTTTGGAACTACGGGGCAGGTCAATGAAATACTGGTAGAAGAAGGGGATACGGTGAAGCAGGGTGCCCTTCTGGCTATGCTTGATAACTCGACACAGAAAAACGCCATTAAAACAGCCCTGTTCAGCATACAAACGGCGAAAAATAACATCACATTTGGATGCGGCACCGACCATCTTCCTTATAATTATCCGGATTTGAGCGTGCCCCACATCATGGAAGAAGCACAAAAAGACATGGATAAGGCTATCAGCTATTTCAAACAGGGGAACTACAAGGACGCCGGGTATTGGCTCGCCATGACGTACTTTGACGTTGAAGTATGTGAGGACCTGATTAAATCCAGACCAAATGCCGCCGTACTAGCCGGAGCCAAGACAAACTCAACTTACTATCCCGACCTTACCGCAGGCCGCTCATTACCTCAGCCGCCCAATGACAAGATGGTGGTTGATTACCTGCAAAAGTATCGGGAGAGGCTGATGAATATTGCCCAGGAGATGAAGTTTGGGGTTTATGAAAAAATCGCGCCTGAATTCGATGCAGTTCGGCAGGAAATGTCAACAGCTTCTCAGTTGGCTAAGAGCACGGTATCTATCAAGAGCAGGCTTGTCTTTCAATATGCTGATACTCCTACCAGCGTGGATTTCGTGCAATCGTCCCTGCGTTCACTGCAGGAACTGGAGGACTACCTGACCCAGGATGATGCCGTGACGGTTGAAGTCGCCAAGAAGTTGTATGCCACCAAGCTTAACCTGCTGGTGGGACGCGATGTCCTGGAAAATCAAACTTTAATCTTTGAAAGTGGAGGTAGTATCAACTGGAAGACATTACAGCAATACAACCTTGACCTGCAAAGCGCGGAAATAACTTTGTATAAGGCCAAGCAGGATATCATGAAGACGGTGATAATAGCTCCTTCTGACGGCACAGTAGTGAGTGTGGACCTTAAAAAGTCCTATGTCCTCTCCGCCCAGGACTATTCAGCAAGAACGGCTGTCAAGCTTGTTGATACCAAGACCATCAAGTTCACAGGACTTGTGGATGAAATCGACATTATGAAAGTCAAACGGGGACAAAAGGCCAGGATTACTGTCGATGCCCTACCAAATAAGGTGCTTACAGGGACGGTGAAATTTATTTCTCCCTTTGGCACACAGTCGGGCAAAGTCATTAAATTTACCGTCACCATTGAGCTTGACCCGACTGATGTCGAGCTCAGGGGCGGCTTAAGCGCTACTGCCGATATAAATGTATATAGCGCTAAGAACGTGCTCCTGGTGCCCATATCGGCGGTTATAACCACCTCTGTGGGGTCTTTCGTAACAGTCATAAACGAGGTCACAGGCCAGCCTGAGAGAAGGCAGGTCACCATTGGCAAACAAAACTTCCAGTTCGCCGAAGTTCTATCAGGGCTGCAAGAGGGCGATAAAGTCCAGGTGACAGTCCAAAAAGGCGCCCTCGGCACTTCTACCACTCAGTCGGGCCAGAGGTCGCCGAACCCTTTGCGTTTTCTCAGGTAGCAAACTAGCATAATATCAAGCATTAAAAAATGATTGAACTCGAAAACGTAACCAAGATATACGATATAGGAACGGTGAAGGTCTCCGCTCTGGACAACATCTCATTTAGCTGCCAGAAAGGTGAGATGGTTTCTATCATGGGTGCATCTGGCTCAGGCAAATCCACTATGATGAACATACTCGGCTGCCTGGACAGGCCAACTTCTGGAAGCTACCGCCTGGAGGGACAGGACATCGCCAGCCTCAAGGACAATGACCTGGCGATGATGAGGAATAACAAATTAGGTTTCGTTTTCCAGTCTTACAACCTTTTGCCTAAAATGACCGCAGTAGCGAATGTAGAATTGCCTTTAATATATAACGGCGGTCACAACAGGCGACAGCGTGCCCTCAAGGCACTGGAATCGGTCGGCATTGGCAATAGGGCGTTCCACCGCCCGAGCGAAATGTCAGGAGGCGAGCAGCAAAGGGTGGCTATCGCCCGTGCCCTGATTAACGACCCCCTGATAATACTTGCTGATGAGCCCACTGGTAATCTTGACACTGCCTCAAGCCGCACAATCATGTCTCTTTTGCTTGAGCAGAGCAAGAAGGGTATCACAGTAATCGTCGTTACCCACGAGCAAGATATAGCAGCATATACTCACAGAACCATCTATCTCAGGGACGGGAAGATAATCGAGGAAAAAAGGCGATGAACATCTGGGAGAGCATTAGAACAGCCTGGCAGTCCATATTTGCCAATAAAATGCGTTCCTCGCTCACCATGCTCGGCATTGTCATTGGCGTTTGCGCGGTGGTACTGCTGGTTGCCTTGGGCCAGGGTTTCCAAACCAATATGAAGACAACTTTCGAGAGTATGGGTGCCAGCGCCCTTTACATATCGAGCTCGACAGCCAGGACAATAACTACCGTGCGAGACCTCACGCTTGAAGATGCTCAAGCCCTAACAGACAAAACAGTAGCCCCATCAATAGCTGTGGTCTCTCCCACTCTTGGCCAGAGCGTGAATGTACAGTATAGCAACAATAATGCGACATCCCAAGCCACTGGAGTTACTCCAGTGATAACACAGATAAGGAATTACCAGATAGACCAGGGTAGATTTATAACTGACCAAGACCTAACAGCAAGGAACAACGTGGTAGTACTCGGCTACCAGACGGCTCTCGACCTGTTTAGCAGCGAGTCCCCGATAGGCAAAAGCCTGCGCGTTGAAGGCATTAAATTCCAGGTTATCGGTACTCTTCAAAAGTTGGGTGGTTTTGGGGGAGACAGCTACATATTAATACCTCTGACAACCATGCAGTCCAAAATAACAGGTGGTAGTAATGTCCAGCAGATTGCTATAAAGGCTGCCAGCCCGGACCTTGTAGATGACGCGATTGCCGAGATAACCTCCGTAATAAGAGCTCGGCATTATATCAGGCCAGGGGCCGCAGATGATTTCACCATCAGGGACATGCGAGAGACCCTGCAGAGTATGCAGCAGACATTAGCTACATTTTCGATTTTCCTGAGCAGCGTCGGCGCTATCTCGCTCATTGTTGGCAGTATCGGAATCATGAACATTATGCTTGTTTCCGTATCGGAACGGACACGGGAAATCGGCATACGCAAAGCTATCGGCGCCAAGCGCCGTGATATTTTACTTCAGTTCCTCATTGAAGCCGCGGCACTTAGTTTCACCGGTGGTTTGGTTGGCTTGCTCATAGCAGCAGCAGCAACATCGTTTATGGGCAATATTCATATGGGGCCTCCAGGAGGCGCGGGTTTCAAGGCTCAAATTTCGCTTGGCATCGTTATTCTTGCCCTTGCTGTATCAATTGGGACAGGGCTTATATCCGGTACTTATCCTGCCTACCGGGCTGCCAGGATGGACCCCATAGAATCTCTGCGGCACGAGTAACGTTCCATTGAAGATATATTGCCCCCTTTGTGTATCTTCAAAGGAAGTTTTAGCACATCGGAAATCAGTTATTACCGCATTTTCCTGTTGTCATGCGAGCGCAGCGTGGCAATCTCTGGTGCCGCCTCTAACTCTCTCAATGTAGTGCGACCCTTTAGGGTCATTGATAAAATATCGTTACAACTACATAATTCGAGCGGAGATTCTTCGACTCCGCTACGCTCTGCTCAGAATGACAATTGCAGTAGTGTCACCCTGAGCGAAGGCGGTGGGCCTATTCATGTCTCAAGGCTTCAATGGGATTGAGTCGGGAGGCACTCCAGGCAGGATAGAACCCAAAGAATAGACCGATGCCTGCCGATACACAAACTGCCAGGATGACTACATCACCAGTAACCAGCGTCGTCATTAGTCCCATCTTGGAAACAACATAAGACGTAACCCATCCCAAAATAACTCCAATAATACCACCAGCCAATGTTAGGAACGATGCCTCTATGAGAAATTGAGTCCATATGTCCCTTTCCTGAGCGCCCAGTGCCTTGAGGATGCCTATTTCTCTGGTCCTCTCCAAAACCGAAACGAGCATGATGTTCATTACGCCGATGCCGCCGACAAGTAATGAAATCGCAGCAATGGCACCCAGAAAAATCGTCATTGTGGCCGTGGTTTCCGAGATTGTACTGGCTATCTCCTCCATAGAGGTAATAGTGAAGTCATTCTCCGCATTGGCACCAAGCCGGTGCCGGGAGCGAAGCAGGCTGGTGATTTCCCCAACGACGTAGTTTGCCTTCCCCTTGTCACTTACCGTAAGTGATATGGACGATACCACGCGCTCGCCTTTGGCAGTTCGCGGCTGTGCCACTGTCTGCTGCATAGCCGTCAGCGGGATAAATATAGCGTCATCAGGTGAGCCCCACATGGCTCCTTTGCTAGCTAAGACGCCAACAACACGTACTATGATGTTGCCCATCCGCATCTGCTGCCCTATGGGGTCTGTATCCCCAAAAAGTGTCTGTTTAACATTGGAGCCGAGTACAGCCACCTTGGCACTGTGCTGATATTCGTAGTCGGAGAAGAAGGAGCCGCTAAGTATATTCAAATTGTTTGTCCGCGCATATTCTGGAGTCGTCCCTGTGACCTGGGAGTTCATATTCTTGTTGCCAGCGACCAGTTGGAGGTTACTAGAATACACAGGAGCTACTGAGGATATGTAGGGGACCTCCATGGCTATTGCTTCTGCATCCTCTACAGTAAGTGTGGTAGCGCTGCCGGCGGCACTCCTGATTCCCCCAAAACCAACACTCGCCCCAGGTCTAATAGTAATAAGGTCTGAGCCAAGTGTCTCGATACGGGACAGAATGTCGGCCTCAGCACCTTTGCCAATGGACATCAGGCTAATCACAGCGGCTATACCAATCACGATGCCCAATATAGTCAAGGAGCTACGCAGCTTGTGTGAGGTTACGCCGACCCAGGCAGTAGAAAAAGGCTCAAGCCATTTCTTCATACTTTCTCATCCTTTTCTATCTGTCCGTCTTTAATGTGTACAATGCGCTCGCAGTGGTGAGCGATGCTGGGGTCATGTGTTATCATCACCACGGTAATCCCCTGCTCGGTGTGGAGCGAGGTGAGAATAGAGATTATTTCTTCACCGGAGCGGCTATCCAGGTTCCCTGTAGGTTCGTCCGCCAGAATCAGAGGCGGGTTTTTCACCAGAGCCCGTGCGATTGCCACTCTTTGCTGCTCTCCACCGGAAAGCTCCGTAGGGCGGTGGTTGGCACGGTCAGAAAGCCCGACTTTAGTCAGTGCCTCCATAGCCATAGCTCGCCTGCCATCGCTATTGCCGGCATATCTTAAACCCAGTTCAACATTAGCCAGTGCTGACAGTCTGGGCAGTAAGTTGAAAGTCTGAAAGACAAAGCCAATCTTCTGACCTCGTATCTGGGCCAGTTCACGGCTGCTGAGGCTGCTTACTTCTCGACCATCAAGGTAGTAGCTGCCTGAAGTCGGTGTATCCAGACAGCCGAGAAGATTAAGCATGGTTGACTTGCCAGAGCCGGAGGGCCCCATAATGGCTACTAGCTCGCCCGTCTCAATGTTCAGGCTTATGCCTGTCAGTACCTTCAGCTCTCTGTTGCCCATGGGATAGACTTTGGTTATATCCTGTAACCTAATCATCGCAACATTCGCTGCATTCCCGGTATTACTCCGCCCGAAGACTGTTGTTGTCGCGTTGTTGTCGTTGTCGTGGTGGTAGTCCCCTGTGGCACAGTCACCTGTTCGCCTTCGTTGAGCCCGCTGGTCACCTCGGTGTACTGCCAGTCGCTAATGCCGGTCTGTATGGCGCGTGCTTCGGTGACACCAGACGAGGATAACACCTGGACATAGAATGTCCCTCCCTGGCTGGTTATCGCTTTGGTGGGCACCAGCAGCACGTTGTTTCTCTCATCTAGCCAGATGCTCGCGGTAACGGTTAACCCTTCTTTGAGGTGAAAATCTTTAGGCAGCGTTGCCGACGTCTGCCTTTGTTGGCCTCCTTGTTGTCTCCGGCTCATCATTTCCTCCACCTGCTCCCGGGTAATCTGGCCGGATTCAATGGCCTGTTTGAGACGCTCAGGTATCTCTCCAGCAGAAGCCGGTGGCGTTGCCTGCGTCTGCTCCCCCATTGACGTTTCCAGTGAACTAATCTGCACCTTTACCTTATAATTCACCACGTTTGACTGGACAGTGGCAACCGGTGAAATGTGGGTGACTCTAGCCGGAAACGCAATCGTCGGTATAGCTGCCACCGTTAGAGTTGCCGGTGCCCCAACACTGACCTGATAGATTTCCATCTCGTTGACCAGCACTTCTACCTCAAATTGTGTCGGGTCAATAAGCCGTATAACCACAGTATTCTCGCCCACTTGGTCGCCAACTATTATATTTACCGCTGCTACCAGCCCGGCGAAGGGAGCGGTAAGGGTGGCATTTGCCAGCTTTTCCTCCGCTTCCTTCAAGCTCTGTTTGGCGTTTTTCAACTGCAGTTCCTTTATCTCGATATCCAGCGGGTCAGGTGCTGAGAGAATCTCGGTCCCGCTGGAACTGGTCTTTGGCTCCAGTGCTCTCTCCAGATTGAGCTGTGCCTGTTTCACATTTATCTGAGCCTGACTCAGGCTTCGCTCCAAGCCCAGGGTATCTATTGTGGCCAGCACCTGGCTCTCTTCCACGTAGTCTCCAATTCCCACAAGCACTTCCTCCACCGTGCCTGATGAGCCGAAGGTTAGGTTGACCTCGCGTGAGCTTATCAAATTGCCACTGGCAGTGATGTCTACCTTGATATCCCCACGCTTCACTGTAAATGTCTGGCTTCCTACTGCTGCGGATGTGGCAGCTTTAGAAGCGCAACTGAGTGAGAGAATACAGGTGACCAGTAGCAGAGCTGTTGCGCTTACCTTAAGTATTTTAAGCATTTTTGTAATATGTCCCCTAGCGTTTTAATGATGCCCATCCTAAAATTTAATGTCAAATTAAGCTACAGGAGGTCGTTTAGCAATTCCCCAGTTGTCATTGCCAGCCCTTCACCTGTGTCACACTACCTATTGAGATTCTTCCCGATAAATCGGGATAAAATCAGGGCTCTCTCAGAATGACAGAAAAAGGCACCGAGATTGCTTCGTCGAGTTCCCTCGTTCCATTCGGGACAAGCCTGGCAATGACAGTTTGGTTAATAACCATTCTCACTATAGTCTAGCCAAAAATTGTTAGGATTTTATTAAGACCCGAAAGGCATGGGAAAACTCTGCGACTTAATAACATTTTAACATTTTGGGGCTATCTTAATATTTGGCCTGTGGGATTCTTTTTGCCTTGAACTGAGCTCTTCCGGATAGAAAATGCAAATAAAGCACGGGAGACTGAAACATTGCTTGGCCGGATTGCTGTTGCTGGCGATGCTAGTCAGTGTAGCTGTGTTACCGCTGGCTGAGGCACAATCAGCGGCAATTCTCAGGTGGGCGGAGGTCTATACACCAGGAAAAAGGGGAGAGGTTATCGTCAGCCCTTCGGAGGTCAGCAGAATTGCTGTTGGCCGCGGTGACATTATCTACGCTATAGATAGCGAGTATGACAATGTTTACCGGTCGGATAATGGCGGACTGACCTGGACCGAGATAACTCGCGGCTTGCAAAATGCGGGCGCCGGGTTGCCAGCCAGTGAAATTGCCGTGGCTCCGGATAGGCCTCAGAATGTAGCTGTGGTCACCGACGACAGTAAAAAGTCTATGTATCTACCGATAGCGGCGCTAGCTGGAGCGATACTAATGTGCCTGGTCTCGATGCTACTGAGGAGATTCAATGCATCACCATATCCAAGATGTATGGCAAGGGCAGTGGCAGTGACCTGGGGTGGGATGTTGCCATCGGCACTAAAGACGGAACTGGCACTGGCAATGTTTATGTACTGAAAGCACCTGGCTTTGGTGGCTGGGTAGGCCAGGGCTTCAGCGGCGATGTAATGGCACTCAAATTCTCACCCACCTATGATGCTGACAATACCATAGTAGTTGTATATTCTAAAGTAGTTGTATATTCTAATGACGATGGAACTTACCTCAATGCCTATAAAACTACTGACTGGATTGCAATCTATGATGCCGGCCCGATAGAGATAAAGGCTACCGACTCTTTTGGCACTTCTCCTAAAGCAGACGATATCATAGCCGCTAATTTGGAGTTGCCATCTGACTTCTCAGGTGAGCAGCCCACCTTGAGACGCATCTATGTGAGCACCGATGCCAATGGCAATGACGACGAACAGGGCATCTTTCGCATCGACAATACCACCGTCTACCAGTTGATGGATACCAAGAACCAAGGTACCGATGGCAAGCGAATCGCCAGCATTGCTTACTTTGGCACCTATGCCTCGGGTAAGCTTTTGGCTGGGGAGGTTAATGCGGTTGGGCTTACCGTTCCGGTGTGGCGGTCTCCTGGCCCCTATGAGCCATCTCCACCCTGGTATTCGGCCAGTCAGCCACCATCAGGACCAGGCAATGCTCAGGTGGCCTGGAGCTATGGGGGCCGCATGGCTTTTTGTGGCACTGGCCAGAGCCCTGGAGTTGCCGAAGACGAAAGTGCCTTTTCCCGGAGCGTTGATAACGGTGATACCTGGGAGCAGACCAGCCTTATAGACACCGTTATCAATATCTCGGACATAGCCCCGGCACCCGATTCCAAGAGCCTGTTTTTGGCTACATATAGTGACTTTGGTGTTGAGGGCGTGTGGCGGAGTGCCGGAGAGCCACTGGGTAACTTCTGGGGGCGCATACTTACTATGAATACCACTTTAGACAGGTTAATTTTAAGGTTAAGCCCCGATTACAACACGGACTACACTATCTATGCCATCGAGTTAGGTGGTTTCCAGATGTGGGTATCGCACAACAGGGGCAACTCATGGCAGCAGCGCTATGTTCCAGGCCCCCTGATTGATTTGGCAGTGGAGGACAAAGATACTATCTATGTTGCATTGCCGGGGGGCTATATCCGTAAGAACACAAATGCCGGCGCTGCCTGGATAAGCCCACTGATAAGCTGCTTCCCCGACACCCCTGCTGAAATCAATATGTTGACGGTAGTCAATAAGGGGCACATCCTTGTCGGCAGCCGGGATAGCCGTGTAGCCTATTCCGCTGATGGCGGCAGCAGCTTTATTGAAATAACCCCGGCTATTGGCAACAGCTATAACGAGACCGGCGATGTCCAGGTGGTGGCTGATGCTAACTACGGCGAAAACGGGATTATCTACGCTTCAGATAATATCACCGATAAGGGTATCTGGCGCTGGGCTATCGGCCTTTCTACCGAATGGGAACAGATTGACGAGTCGGTTACCAAGCTTGGCAAGGAGCAACGCATCAGCGGCCTCATCACCGGTGATGAAGGGACACTTTACGCTATTAGGGCGGAGGAGGTTGATAGCAAAGGTGCCGGCGGTATGACCCGAACACTGAATCCCGGCGAACCGTATATCTGGCACGTCGAGTTCGATATCGTAAACGCCACGCTGCCAGTAGGCACCGTTTTCGACCCTACGCTGATTTTTCCCAATACTTTACCCCACCTCAAGCTGTCGGCTGATACTGCGCAAAATCAGCTCTGGGCTGTCGGCGCTATTACTACTGACAACACTACCGCTATATACAGGTTTCAGGACAATCTGTGCAAGGTTGGGCCGGTGACCATGGCTCCTAGAGAGATTGGCTGCGACCCTGTGTCCGGACGTGCCCAGGAAGTCAACCTTTGCTGGGAGCAGCTCTCCCTGGCTGATGCCTATGACATTGAGGTCGCCAAAGACAGCGACTTCAGCATAAGAATAATCGACTGGGCGGCTGAGGATGCCGTTACTGGCTTTCTGATACCGGCGTCCGTCACCTCGCCATGCGCCTACTTCCCGGCTGGCGGTCGCGTAGTTGAGTGGACAGGCTCAGCCCTAGTTCGGTGGGGCAACCTGAAATGCGGACATACCTATTACTGGCGGGTAAGAGTTCGCCATGCCGCCACCACAGAGGTAATCAGGAGTCCATGGTCTGAGATTCGCAGTTTCACCGTTAAAGCGGGGCTGCCAGTCAGGGTTGAATATTACGGGCCTACGCTGCTGTCGCCTGACAACGGCTGCCTGGGCTGCGCAGTGAAGCCGGCTTCCTTCTCCTGGACCCCATACAAAGAGACCACGAAATACCGGTTTGTCCTAGCTAAAGATGCCGCTATGACACAGGTTGTTGTTCAGGCCACGGTAGCCACCACTGCTTACAAGTGTGCGGACACGCTGGACTACGGCACCAACTACTTCTGGCGGGTGATGGCTCTTGAGCCTGTGCCCAGCGACTGGAGCGCTACTTTCAGCTTTCAGACCGAATCGGCGCCAGCACTCTTGACACTACATGCTGAGTCTCCAGCAATACCGCTGTGGGTCTTGGTAGTCATCAGCATCGGCGCCATCCTGATAATCATTACGCTTATCCTGCTCTTCAGGACCAGATAAGGCTAGTCTTCATGAGCAGCATTGGCGCATCCTCACTCACCTCTCTCCCGCGAGGGAAGAGAGGATAGGAGAGCAAGTCTCCCGCTGGAAGGGAGGGATTCTTGTAGCTTTATTGACCTACTTGTTTGAGTTGTCCTGGGAAAAGCGGCTCATGCCTTATATCTACCGGTATGGGGTATCGAATGCCGCGTTCATGAGTAGCTTCAAGACCTGTGATAACGCTGTCGAGTAAGCTGACAGGGATGGTGAAAGCCAGTTCTTCATCCTGCACCATAGCCCAAACCCTGTCGCCGTTTCCGGGCAGTACCACCTTCGGCTCTTTGGTCTTGAACGTTTGCAGGACGCCTTCAGTGCAGGTCCCGCCACGGCCGCTGAAGAAAGAATGTACGCTTATGCCTGTTTCCTGAGTGGCCCCGTGTACCAGCCTCATTGCCTGGGCTGCATTGCAGAATATCATGACCAAATCAGGTTCGACCTTGGTTCTTTCCAGCGGAGAGAAAACCACGCCGGCATATTGCCCTTTGTTTAGCTTGAACTGCGTTCCCGCCTCCATAGTTGTCTTGGCGGCATCATCGTTGGCTGCGTAATTCATTACCTTCATGAACTCTATTAAGGCACTTTTAGTTTCCGGTTCCGATTCGCTCCATCCATAAGTGTAGGCAGCAATTGGACAGATGTTGTCCTCGGCCGTCATACCCACGGTCCAGCCATACTTGCGAGTCAGTGTCAGGCCGACGCAGATATTTGTCTTAAAGCCCATGTCCTTAAGGGGACGTCTGGTTTTTTCGGGAAAGTCGTTAATGCTTTTCACCACCTTCACAGCGATAGGGAAGGTCAGTGGTCGTATGAGCCTATTAAGAGCTTGCGCTCTCTCAACCCAGTCTGGCATGGTATCACCTCCAAGCGTAATTTTAAGCCTATTATACAGTCTGAATAAGACAAAAGCCACGAAAGGTGATACAATAGCCAAAGCGTTTTAACCTCGGAGGTTAATTTATAATGATTGAAGAGATTTTGCCTGGCCTGTACAGAATCGAAATCCCTTTGCCTAAAAGCCCTCTGAAGGCACTGAATTCTTATTTGATAAATGGACAGGAACGGTTTCTGATTATTGATACGGGGTTCAACCGTGATGAATGTTTACATCCCATGCTGGCTTCGTTGAAAAAACTGAATGTTGACCTGAGCAGGACGGACTTTTTTATTACTCACTTGCATGCAGACCATTCAGGGTTGGTGGCAACTCTGGCAACTGAGACATCAAAGATTTATTTCAATAAGGTGGAGACCTCCATTGTTAGTTTTGAAGGCTCAGAAGGGCGCTGGGACGGAATGTTTGCCTTTTATCTCTCAAACGGTTTTCCCTTGGATGAATTTAAGAAAGCGTTTGAGAGCCATCCAGGTTATCGGTATAGCCCGCGGAAGCGTGTGCCCTTTTCTGTTCTAGGGGAAGGCGATACTATAGATATTGATGATTACTCTTTCAGGTGTATTGAGACCCCAGGGCATTCTCCAGGTCATATGTGCCTATATGAGCCAAGCAAGAAAATTCTTGTCTGTGGAGACCACATTCTTTTCGATATTACCCCAAACATCACATGGTGGCCTGAGCTAAAGAATTCGCTAAATCAGTATCTGATGAGCCTGGGAAAAGTCTATGGTCTTGATGTGGCTCTTATTTTGCCGGGTCATCGAAGCCGCTGGGACAACCATAGAAGAAGAATCACAGAATTGTATGAACATCATCGGGAGAGGCTAAGCGAGGCACTGTCAGCTTTGGGAGATGGGGCGAAGACAGCGTGGGGGGTAGCTCCTTATATAACCTGGGATATAGACTGTAAATCGTGGGAGGAATTTCCTCCGACACAAAAATGGTTTGCCGTTGGGGAAACCATTGCCCATCTGGACTATCTTGAGGCCGATGGACGAGTACGCAAGGATACGAAGAACCATAAAGTAATCTATTCACTGGTGTAAGCATGCTATTCAATTTTACATATGAGCCCGGCTTAAAGGGCCAAAACCAGTTGGCGAAGGGCCACGGAGATTTCGTGAGGCGATACGTAGAATAATGAGCTACAGCGGCAAACGAAGCGATAATATAACACCAGTGCTGGCCATAATAATTCTCTGCTTCTTAGTATATATAGCTACTGAAGCAGCGAGGCTCTTAGGCCATAACCTCATACCTCTGTTGGGACTGCGACCAGTGTCTTTCCTGGAGAGGCCATGGACAATAGTGACCAATCTTTTTGTCCACGGAGGTATATGGCATCTCCTGGCTAATATGTTGACCCTCTACTTTTTTGGCAGTTTCTTGATTAGATTGGTGAGTACTCGCGCCTTTCTCATTATATATTTCCTCGGGGGGATATTTGGCAATATCCTCTTTATGCTATTCTCATTGCCTTTAGGCAAAGCTATGTATATAGTTATAGGTGCCTCTGGTGCCGTCTTTGCCCTGGGTGGCACGCTTGCCGTGCTGACGCCCAGATTGAGGGTTTATGTGTTTCCCATACCAGTTCCTATGCCTCTCTGGGTAGCAGTTATAGGCGGGTTCGTCATAATGTCCTTCGTTCCGGGTATAGCCTGGGAAGGTCATCTGGGTGGACTGGTATGTGGCCTTGTAGCTGGCCTTATTCTGCGTAGAAGGGGTCATACTAGCTTTTACTAGTTTTGGCCTTATAATATATCCATGCAAAGCCGCGTTTTTTCTAAGAATGGCTTGTACCATTTTCTTTCCTCTCTTGAGGCTCAGGTTGGTGATTTTGTAACCGTATATGCTGAGCCTGGTGACTTTCCCAGCTTCATAGAGAAGCTGTCGCTCCAGCCCAAGCACAATGCCTATGTCGACGAAATTAAATCGGCGGTTAAGACCAAAGCTGTCATAAGTGGTGCCAGGAGATATGACACCGGTGCCGCTATATTATGGGGTCAAGTTGGGAACAAGCACATAGTTTTGCTGCCATTCCCTATCACTGAAAACAGGGTTTCAGTTGGGAATCTGGATACTTCAGTCCTGTATGGGGTATTGGGGAGGCGATATGTTATAGGCGTCGTGCTGGTGGCCTGGGGCTCGTATGCCATAGGTATCTTCGATGCTGACAATCTGGTGGAATGGAAAACAGGCACGGGGTATATACATAAGGAGCATAAGAAAGGAGGCAGAAGCCAGAAGAGGTTCGCCAGAAGGACTCAGGAGCAGAAGAGAGATTTCCTGAGGCGAGTTGCCAATAGAATTGAAGAAAGATTTGGCGGCTTTACTCCCGATTACATCTTTTTTGGCGGCAACAGGCTTATTGCCAAGCCACTAATACGCGAGTGCAGATATCTGCAGTCGAATGCCTATAAGATATCGCCAAGGGTTTTAGATGTAAGGTATGCTGATAGAGAGGCTTTAGCTGGCAGCCTTGCTGAGATAACAAAATCTGTGGTTTTTACATTCTGACAGTCTAATAGGTCATTTAGGAACTCTGTTCCTTGTCATTCTGAGCCCTATGGGCGAAGAATCTCGTAGAATCTTAGCGGACATTGCTCTGAGCAAAATTTTTTCGATTCGGATTTTCTGCTTCGCTAGATTCTTCGTCGCTTTGCTCCTCAGAATGACAGGCGAAGCGCTCGGAGTGATAGATTAATAAACCTGTTCTTTAGTGGGGTTGACTACCAGTGAGGTCTGCTTTAAAATGAGGTGACAGCAGGCCAAAGTAGCAAACCAGATAAAGAGTAGGCCCATATTGATTGCTGTATGTGAGCCTGCAAGGCAAGTTTATTGCCCCGAAGCTACGCGGCATGATCGCTATTATGCGAAGTGTAGCGCTAGCTTCTTTTCGCATTTTCGTTTAAGTACAATCTTGCCTTTCTCTACTTCGCCTTGCCTGCAAAGGAGGCCATTCATTGTTTAAGTTTTCCTTTATGCCTGCAGAGAAGAAATTCTTCGTCCTCTTTGAGCAAAGCGCACAGAATGCGGTCAAAGTGGCTCAACAGTTAAGAGACATGCTGTATCTGTGGGAAGATGTCAAACAAAGAGTGGGAATTATAACTGACCTTGAGCATCAGGGTGATGCTATTACCCATCAGATTGTTGCTCAATTGCACCGCACCTTTGTTACTCCATTTGATCGGGAGGATATTGCCCTACTGGCAAATTCTCTGGATGACGTAACCGACTTTATCCATGCGGCGGCTGATGCTATGCTGATTTACAGGGTAGAGTGTCCTACCGATAGAGCTAAGGAGCTGGCCGATAATGTTGTGCAGGCAGTGACTGAAGTGGAGAAAGCGGTATTTGAAATACACGGGCGTATTGACAGGGATAGTCTTTTGAAGCGGTGTGTGGAAATTAATCGTCTGGAGAACATAGGCGATAAACTATTTCGCTCGGCGATGGCTGAGCTTTTTACTGATGCAGCAGATTTCGCCTATGTTCTTAAGTGGCGCGAAATTTACCGGCACATTGAGAGTGCCACCGACAGGTGTGAGGACATAGCGAACATTCTGGAAGGCATAGCCCTGAAGTATGCCTGAATCCGTTGGCAAGCCATGTATCATCATTCCAGAAGGGAATTAAGAGTTGGAAATCAGTTTATCCTTAGTAATAGTATTGCTATTGGTTCTGGCGGCGGAATTTGTCAATGGCTGGACTGATGCCCCTAATGCTATCGCCACAGTAGTCTCCACTCGTGTCCTTTCGCCTCTCCAGGCGGTGACCATGGCCGCAGCGCTGAATATTGCAGGAGCACTGGCTACGGGCACTGCGGTAGCGGCTACCATAGGCACGGGTATTGTTAAACCGGAAGTTATAGGTCTGCATACGGTAGCTTCAGGCATGATAGCCATAGTTATCTGGAGTACTCTGGCGTGGCGATGGGGTTTGCCTACCAGTGAGACCCATGCATTGGTTGCTGGGCTGGCTGGTGCCGGGTTAGCCGCTGCGGGCCCTTCAGTGCTGCTGTGGGCTGGATGGCAGAAAGTCCTCATAGGTCTAGGATTAGCCACCGTCATCGGCTTTTCCTTCGGCTTTATAGCTATGGTCATCCTTTACCGCCTGCTCTCTCGTGCCAATCCCACCTTCGTCAAGACAACCTTTGGTCGGCTTCAGATACTTTCTTCGGCTTTTATGGCCTTTAGTCACGGGAGCAACGACGGACAGAAATTCATGGGAGCCTTTGCTCTGGCTCTGTTTTTGGGTGGGCTGCTACCTGAATTTCATGTGCCTGTATGGGTCATCCTCCTCTGCGGTGTAGTTATAGGATTAGGTACTGCTTTCGGCGGATGGCGCATTATCCGAACCATGGGGTTTCGACTCACCCATCTTGAACCAGTGAATGGCTTTGCTGCGGAAACCTCTGCTGGTATTGCCATTATTATAGCTTCCTTTTTGGGCATACCTTTGAGCACGACTCAGACTATTAACACCGCTATAATGGGGGTTGGAGCTACACGGCGGCTTTCAGCAGTGAGATGGGGTGTTACTGGAGAGATTGTCATGGCCTGGCTCCTCACTTTCCCTGCCTGTGCTGTCCTTGGTTTCCTATTCGAGTTGCTGCTGAAACCACTATTCTAGGATTTAGAGAATGAATCCTTGTGTTATTGCGAGCACTTCGCTTTACGTCATTTTGAGGTAACCCTTCGTCTAATGTCATTCTGAAGGAGGTAGCCGAAGCCTTGAGCCGAAGGCGAAGGAGAAGCGACTGAAGAATCTCAACTCAGGGTAGTGAGGACGTGAGATTCTTCCCGATGAATCGGGGTAAATTGGGGTCAGAATGGCATGGCGGAGAATGAGATTGTCACGTCCCGATTGCATCGGGATGACAGAAATAGTGAGGCGAGACCAAGTACAGGAGGAGTACAGAAGCTTGATGCCAACGTTGGCTAGGAATATACTATGGGCTACGTTACTGGTAGATCTAATTAAGATAAGGGGAGGCAAAATCATGAAAGTAAAGAACACTGAGCACGGAGATTTGCAGGAAATTCAAGATGATGTCCTGGCTATGGGTGGTATGGTGACGGAGGGGATAAACCGCTCTATTGAAGCATTGAAAAACCGGAATTTAAAGCTATCGCACAAGATAATTGCCGATGACGCCAAGATTAATCAGCAGCGGTTCAGCATAGAAGACAAATGTATTGCTCTTATTTCTGCTCAGCAGCTTCCAGCCGATGACCTTCGCGTCATTGTGGCTATCCTTAACATTATCACCGAGCTGGAACGGGTCGGCGACTATGCTGAGGGGATTGCCAAAATTACCATCATGATTGGCGACCAGCCACTATTAAAGCCGCTAATTGATATCCCACGGATGGCAGAGATGACCGTGGAAATGGTTGATAAGAGTCTCCAGTCATTCATCACCCGTGATGAGAAATTGGCAAAGCAGGTTATCAGCATGGATAGCGTCGTTGACGGCCTTTATGACCAAGTCTTTCGCGAGCTCCTGACCTTTATGATGGTTGACCCGAAGACAATCAACCGTGCCACTCACCTCATCTGGGTTGCCCACAACCTTGAGCGTGCTGCCGACCGGGCGACTAATATCTGCGAACGTGCGGTATTTCTAATAACGGGCAAAATGGATGAAATAGGGGCTTCCAAGTACTAAATGGCCTAGAAGTGGCAACTATATTGAACGAAGAGGTAAATAAAATGGGTTACTTAGAAGAGATGGAAAAATATCAGAAGACGGAAAAGCAGAAAAGCTTTTCAGCCAATTTCCTTGAGCGGCAGCAGATAGAGGATTATGAGTTCTGGGATGATATAGAAATAGGTAAGGAGACTGTAATACCGTTCAAGTTCGAGGTCAAAGCCGAGGACGTGATAGCCTATGCAGAAGGAGTCCCTGATAGTAATCCGGTGTTTTACGACGAGGAATACGCCAGGGCATGCGGTTACGATGGTCTAGTAATCCGGTGTTTTACGACGAGGAATACGCCAGGGCATGCGGTTACGATGGTCTAGTCGCTCACCCTATGTTTACCAATCAGGTGCTTTTCTTTCTTCTCCAGAAAGGACATGGTAGCTGGATTCGGACTCCAGGCTCCAGAAATCCGGGCCAGATACTTGAGTGGCATGACCCGATTCGGGTAGGGAACATTTTGACACTCAAGACGAAGGGCTACGATAAGTGGATTAAAAGAGGCAAGTATTACATGAGATATTTATCGGAGCTGTATGACCAGCATGGCACTCTTAAGATGAGCGGCTATATGACCCTTATTTTACCCAAGTCTAAGGAGGACGTGTTGAGGTTCATCAAGGGCGAGCATGCTCTGGAAGCCTGAGCCTTGTCCGGGGAAGCCTTGTAGTGAAATGAGCAGGAGGTATCGGAAATGGCACAGAAACTAACCTTCGAGTCGGTGAAATGTGGTGACATGTTACCTGAGGTTAAGGAACACATAACTCAAGAAGTTATTTGGAAGCATGCCGTTGCTTCGCTTGATTATAATCCAGTTCATACTTATCCAGAGTAGTGTAAGACAGCCCAGGTGTTTGGTTTACCCCTTCCGGTGATGCACGGTAATCAAACCATGTCACTGATGGTAACTGTTATCACCAACTGGGCCTACGCAAGCGGCGGCAGGTTGAAGAAACTGGAAGTCAAGCTCATCAAGCCTGTGCCGGTGGGTTCTACCTGTACCTATGGCGCTATAGTAAGTGAGAAACATCCGATTGGCAAAGGTAGGGATTTTGTTGCCCTTGACCTGTGGGCAGCCAACCAGGACGGAGAAAAAGTAGCAGTTGGGACGGCACAAGTTACCCTGCCCTAGCAGCAGTTTTCTGCTAACAAGTTCTTGATTAATTGGTAGAAGTCTTCTGGCTCTTTGCCGATTGATAATGCTTCCATAGGGCACATTTCTTCTCGGTTGGACTTCTGAATGTAGGGCACAATTTCAGTCAGGTGGTACCTAATGCCATATTTATCCAAGGCCTTGGTTGCCACGGCTGTTCCCTCGCTTCACTCGGGACGCCTCGCAATGCCCCCCGAATTCAAGGATTTGTCTTAGCTCTGGCTACAAGTTTTCCTGCCAGCCACACTATTGACGGTATCGAGACCAACTGGATAACCATGCCCGGCCAGCTCTGCTTATGAGCTTAAGTGGCATCTGACAATCCGGAGTACATCTACATTATAGCCAAGCCGTGGCAGGTGAACAAACTGCTTTGTCAGATGTGTCCAAGGTGCAGGTGCTTGCGGCTATGAAGGGGGTTGCCAAGCAATACCTATTGACAAAGGACTACCTCGTATGGCAAAGTAGTGGTGTGGTCCACTAGGAGGTGTGTCTATGAAGAAAGTCGCTGTTGTCACCGATAGCACATGTTGTCTGCCTCAGGAGTTGGTGGAGAAGTACGATATCTTTGTAGTACCTCTGGTTATAGTCTATGAGGGTAAGGACTACCGCGACGGAATTGATATGACCCCTAACGAAGTCTACAAGATTATGCGAAAGAAAGAGAACCTTCCGACCACCTCAACAGCATCAACAGGCGATTTTCTCAATGCGTATCAACAATTAAGTCAGAAAGCTGAGAGCATACTTTGTATTACTGTCACAAGTCTGCAGAGTAAGACATTTGAGGCGGCGTCTGCTGCTAAAGAGATGGCTAAGGAGGAGCTACCTAACACTGCTATCGAGATATTCGACAGCCGCTCTGTGTCCAGTGCCCTGGGGTTTATCGTTCGCGAGGCGGCGCGGGTTGCTAGCCAGGGGGCAGAGCTGGCTCAGGTGGTCGAGGCAGCACGGAACATGATGGGTAAGGTGAATTTCTTGGCCATGCTGGACACGCTTTATTATCTTGCTCGACTTGGGCGTATAGCCAGAGCGGCAGCCTGGGCCGGAAATTTGCTTGATATGAAGCCTGTTCTGGAACATAATCCGGCGGTGGGTGAGACGATGCCTGTAGCGCGCCCCAGAACTAAAAAAAGAGCCATAGAGCACATGCTGAAGATAATGTCTGAAAGGGTAGGGAGTTCGAAGGTGCATGTCATGGTGCACCATGCCGATGAGTTGGAAGAGGCAAAGAAGTTCGCCGCTGAGATTGAGTCGAGATTCAACTGTGCCGAAATGTATATAACCGAGTTTACCCCCGTTATGGGGGTGCATACTGGCCCTGGGCTACTCGCCATCGGCTTCTACGCCGATTAAAGCTTTGTTACTTCACTCGTGTTCACCGTACCTTGCCTCGTGCCAGCGAGGCGAATATACCTCCGAAGCAGACGACGGCAAAGATGATGAACGCTGTGTTTACGCTGTTCAGGAAAGCCGGGTGTTGTTCGGGTGTAATCTGCACCCTGCCAATATAGATGGCAAATATCAACATGACCATACCCATGCTCAGCATCATCCCGAGCTGCCGCATTGTCGCCAGTGTTGCCGAGGCTACCCCGTAGAACCTCTTCTCTACAGAACTCATAACCGCGTTCGTGTTGGGTGAGGAGAACAGGGCAAAACCGAAGCCGAGCACCACCAAACTGGCTATGATGAATATCAGGCTGGTTGTTGCGTTCAGGAAAATGAACAAGATAAGGCCGATGGCTGTCAGGCCCATGCCCGCCGAGGCTACGATTCTCGGTTCGACTTTATCCGAAAGCCTGCCGGCGAGTGGTGAAAAAACTGCCTGCACTACGGGTGCTGCTACCATGACCAGTCCAGCATTTTGGGGGTTGAGCCCTTTTATGTATTGCAGGTAAAGGCTTAATAGAAAACTGACGGCAAATGTGGCGCTATAATTGATAAGTGCTGCCAGGTTGGATAGTGCGAATATCGTGTTTTTCCTGAACAGGTTTATATCTAAGAGAGGGCTTTTCACCCTCATTTCCCACCTGACGAAGACGACGACTCCTACAACACCAGCCAGTATCAGCCAGCCACCTGACATCTCTGGTAGTTGAGTGAATCCATACATTATGGCTATGAGCATCAGGCTGTAGATTATTGAGCCGGTGATATCGAATCTCTCCCCTTTGGCTTCAGCCCATTCGCCTTCTAATTTCCAGAAGGCAAGTGCGATTATTAGTAAGCCCAGGGGTACATTTGCCCAGAAGATGCTTCTCCAGCCGAGGTATTGTGTTAATAGTCCTCCCGCAAATGGCCCCAGGGAAAGTCCGGCATAGACAGCGGCAACATTTATGCCCAGGACTCTACCCCTCTCCTCAGGCGGGAACAATGAGGTTAGAATAGCCACCCCGGTACTGAAAATCATTGCCCCTCCTACCCCCTGCAAGACACGGGAGGAGATGAGTATAGCTGCAGAAGTTGAAACTGCCGACAGTATTGAGGCAGCAGTATAGGTAAGCATGCCGCAGGTGAAAATCTTCTTTCTGCCGTATATGTCGGCTATTCTGCCGAAGGGTACCAGGAACATTGCCGCTGCCAGTAAATATGCTGTGGCTACCCAACCCAACGAAATCGCATCCATTGCCAGTTCGTTCCCGATGGAGGGAAGCGCAATGGCAATGGAGGAGCCCATAAATGGGGTGAGGAAAGAGCCTACAGTAGTTACCAGTAAAGCTGCCCGCCGATTTGGAACTCTATCCACACTTGTGTCGGTTGGTTGAATCCGCATAAACCTGCAAATTCTATCACTTACCACCGTATCTGTGAAGCAAGTAGAGAGTAGAGAACAGGATGTTCGCGGGCTGCGGCTGATATGCTATACTAGAATCTGACGGAAGGCGGAAGCTCAGGCTATGAGGCAGTTGGCTGATGCTTACCTCGATATAGAGACCACCGGTTTATCCCCATTTTTTGACTATATCACCGTAATTGGCATTTTACGGTGTGACGGCAGGGACAATGAGCTCATTCAATTGGTGGGTGACGAAGTGACTCGAGGCAACCTTATAACAGCCCTCAGAGGTGTAAATACCATCTATACTTATAATGGAACAAGATTCGACCTTCGCTTTATTGCTGCCTCTCTTGGCATAGACCTCGCTGTCGAATACCATCATCATGACCTGATGTATGATTGTTGGAGATGCAACTTATTTGGTGGCTTCAAGGCAGTCGAGCGGCAGTTGGGAATTCTTAGGCGACTACAGGGCATCGGTGGCTTCGAGGCGGTGCAGTTATGGTGGAGCTATCTGAAGGGCGGTAACCAGAGGGCTCTGGCTGTGCTGCTGGAATACAACCGGGAAGACGTGGTTAATTTGAAGGTGTTGAGGGAGAGGTTGGGTTTGGTCAGATAGAAGAGCAACGTCTGGTGCTTGGGACCAAGGGTTTATTTAGTTTTGGTTGGGTCTCGCTATCAAATCAGGCAGGCGCGAGGCTTTAGCTTGGCCCTGTGGCCCCATCCCCACTGGCGACCTTGAAAGGTCGCACTACAGGGAGCGCACTACGAGATTCTTCGCTATGCTCAGAATGACAGGTAGGGATTGTTGGTGTATGGTGGTATAATATGTGGCTTGTGTTTGATGCTGCCTGCTCAAAGCCGAATGAGCAATTACCATCATGACAACTGAGACGAAGGCAAAGGGTTTCTATGGGTGGTGGCTGCTATTCTTCCTGTGGGTGGTTTATACTATTCCCATCGGTTTTGCCTTTTACAGCCCGGCAGTGCTGTATCCCTTTATGATTGAGGATGTGGGGTGGTCTCGTGGTGAGATAATGATGGGCTTCACTGCCACGATGCTGCTCTTCGGACTCAGCGGACCTCTCACCGCCTGGATGCTCGGGCGTTTCGGAGCTCGCATCACTCTGGCTATTGGCGGAGTCATCGTGGCCGTAGCTACTTTTCTGATGGGCTTGATGGGCCACGTCTATTCAGTATATCTCGCTTTGTCCTGTCTTTCCGGTTTGGGTATATCATGCGCCTCGATGATTCCTGTTCAGATGGTGGTCGTTTCCTGGTTTAGTGTCCGCCGTGCGTTGGCTTTGGGCTTAGTAATGGGTGGTGGAGCTATTGGTGGCTTTCTGGCACCGCAAATCATAAGTGAGGCAGTTCAGGCTACAGGTGGAAACTGGCGAATCGGCTGGTTTATTATCGCTGCGGCGTCAATAATTGGGATGGTTGTAGCTACGCTTGCGGTACGCAACCAGCCTTCTGATATGGGGCAACATCCTGACGGAGTGGCTCCGCATGAAGCAAAGGCAACAGCCGGTGCCAATCGCACAGCCAAGATTTATCGCACCTCTATTAACTGGACTGTGCGCGATGCTCTAAGGACGCCGGCGCTGTGGCTTCTCATTGGTGCTGTGGTGGGTAGTTTCTTCCTGTGGCACGTGGTTGTTAGCCAGGGACCTCTGCACCTGCAGGATAGGGGTTTTGACCCGGCAATGGCAGCCTTCTTCTATAGCTTGGCTGTCGGGTTGAGTGTTGTAGGGCGTTTTACCATTGCCGCTCTTGGTGACATTATTGAGCCGCGCTTCCTCTTTGCCTTTGGTGCTTTTTGCATTCTGGCAGGAGGGATTCTGTTCTGGTTTGTCACACCAGAGGCTATGTGGATAGCTTATCTGTATCCGTTGCTGGCTGGTTTTGGCTTCGGAGCAGCCTATATCTGTGTCCCCACCATTACCGGTAATTATTGGGGACCTAAGGCTTTTGCAACGGTCAGCGGACTGATTTCGCCGGTGACAATGTCGGCCCAAGCCTTGGCGGCTCCTCTGGCCGGCTTTCTTTATGACATCCAGGGCACCTATTTTACAGTTATGGTCATCTCCTGGATAGCGGCAGCGATTGGCTTTGGGGCCATCTTTCTGTGCACGCCGCCAAAGCCAAAGGAGGGTGGGAGCGGGGGGAAAAGCTTGTTTTAGACAACCACACCAGTTCAGAGCCCTTGTTGCTTGTACTCCTGGGCCAGCTTTGTGTAAGACACTAAGCCATTTTCCATCCAGGCTAGTTGTTTCTCGGATAGCTGCCTCTTTATACGGGCTGGCACACCCATAGCCAATGACCTGTCCGGTATCTTCGTTTCCGGTGCTACAACAGAGCCGGCCCCGATAACGCAGAAGTCGCCGACCTCGGCACCATCGAGTACAGTGGCATTATTGCCGATTAGAACATTGTTGCCGACCATTCGGCAATGGACGACGGCTCCATGCCCGATAAACGTGTTATTCCCGATGACAACGTCAGTTCCGCCATGCACGACACAATTGTCTTCAATACTGGTATTGTTTCCGACTGTGATTTTGCCGAAGTCGGCTCTGAGAACTGCCCCGGGCCAGATGCTCGAGTTTTCGCCGATTTCGACATCACCCACAATGTAGGCAGCTTCACTGACAAATGCCGAGGGCGCTATTTTGGGGCTTTTGCCATTGAAATCTCTAATCATATTTAAGTACCTCTCTCAATGACCCTTCGCTATCGCTCAGGGTAACTAGCCGGGTTTTAGTAGCCTGTCCGAAAATGTAGCCTGTGTAGTGCGACCTTTTAAGGTCGCCAGGGCGAGGCTAAAGCCTCGCACTACATA
>Ga0194113_10001507_pt1 | contig 31954 bp, 19 predicted proteins | sample TA2MahC200mmetaG_FD_146193 | JGI IMG/M metagenome (GOLD analysis project Ga0194113, IMG submission 146193) | Freshwater microbial communities from Lake Tanganyika, Tanzania - TA2015017 Mahale Deep Cast 200m | ecosystem: Environmental > Aquatic > Freshwater > Lake | place: Tanzania: Lake... | reverse complement strand
GGACCCAACGGGAATGGCGGATGAGACATCCACCCTGGCGGCGTGCCCCGCTTCCTTCGCTGATCGTCGCCGGCTGGTTCCAAGGTTCGGACGACATCGGGTCCGCCGGACCGGGACCGCGTGGTAGCGCCACGGCTACGACGTGGCGCTCCGGGACGGTCGCCGGGGCCGCAGCGCCGCAGGTCGTAGCCCTGCGGCTACCGGGCCCAACGGGAATGGCGGATGAGACCTTCGACCCGGCGGAGTGCCCGCTTCCTTCGCTGATCGTCGCCGGCTGGTTCCAAGGTTCGGACGACATCGGGCCCGCCGGCCGGGGATCGCGTGGTAGCGCCACGGCTACGACGTGGCGCTCCGGGACGGTCGCCGGGGCCGCAGCGCCGCAGGTCGTGCCCTGCGGCTACCCGGGCTCAACGGGAATGGCGGATGAGACATCCACCCTGGCGGCGTGCCCCGCTTCATCCGCTCGCCCCCATTCGTTTGCCACCCGCCGGACGTGGAACTTGGAACTTGAAACTTCGCCCCCGCCGCCCATCATCGCCGGATTGCAGGCAGGAGGACGACGATGAACCGATGGGTGCGGATCGCGGCGGTGACGATGGCGACGGCAACGGCGGGCGCGGCGGACTGGGCGCCGGTGCAGGGCAAGCCGATGACGCGTTGGGCGAAGGAGGTTTCGCCGGACAGCGTGCTGCGGCCGGTGCACCCGCGGCCGCAGATGGTCCGCGAGGCGTGGATGAACCTCAACGGCCTCTGGGACTACGCGATCGTCGCGAAGGACGCCGCGCAGCCCGGCGCGTGGGACGGGAAGATCCTCGTACCCTTCGCCGTCGAGTCCGCCCTGAGCGGAGTCGGCAAGGCCGTCGGACCCGACAACCGCCTCTGGTACCGCCGCAGCTTCAAGGTCCCCGCCGCCTGGGCCGGCAAGCGCGTGCTGCTGCACTTCGGCGCGGTCGACTGGGACGCCACCGTCCGGGTCAACGGCAGGGAGATCGGCTCGCACCGCGGCGGCTTCGACGCCTTCTCGTTCGACGTCACCGACGCGCTCCGGCCCGGCGACGCGTCGCAGGAACTGGTCGTCTCCGCCTGGGATCCCACCGACGCCGGCTTCCAGCCGCGCGGCAAGCAGGTCCAGAACCCCCACGGCATCTGGTACACGCCCGTCACCGGCATCTGGCAGACGCCGTGGCTTGAGCCGGTCGCGCCCGCGCACATCGCGTCGCTGACGATCGTGCCCGATATCGACCACAAGTCCGTCCGCGTGACGGCCACCGTGGACGGCGACGCCGGCGGCATGGGCGTCAACGTCGAGGTCAAGGAGGGCGGGAAGACCCTCGCGGTCCGTTCCGGCAAGCCCGGCGAGGCGATCGAGGTGCCGGTCGAAAACCCGAAACTGTGGTCGCCCGATTCGCCCCACCTCTACGACCTCGGCGTCATGCTCGGCAAGGACCAGGACCGCGTCGCGTCCTATTTCGGCATGCGCAAGATCGCGGTCGCGCCGGACAAGGACGGCATCCTGCGGCTGATGCTCAACAACGAGCCGCTCTTCCAGTACGGCCCGCTCGACCAGGGCTGGTGGCCCGACGGCCTCTACACCGCGCCGACGGACGAGGCCCTGCGCTACGACATCGAGATGACGAAGGCCTTCGGCATGAACATGGCGCGCAAGCACGTCAAGGTGGAGCCGGCGCGCTGGTACTACTGGTGCGACACGCTCGGCCTGCTCGTGTGGCAGGACATGCCCAGCGGCAACTTCGGCGATTCGAAGACCGACAAGCGCCGCAGCGACGAGGCCACCGCCAACTTCGAGCGCGAACTGACCGCGATGGTCACGCAGTTCCGCAACCACCCCTCCATCGTCATGTGGGTCCCGTACAACGAGGGCTGGGGCCAGCACGAGACGCCGCGGATCGTCGACTTCGTGCGGAAACTCGACCCGACGCGGCCCGTCAACGAGGCCAGCGGATGGGTCGACCGCGGCTCGGGCGACGTGAAGGACCTCCATGACTACCCGGGCCCCGGCGTGCCGAAGCGCGAGGACAAGCGCGTCTCCGTGCTCGGCGAGTTCGGCGGCCTCGGCCTGCCCGTGAAGGGCCACACGTGGCAGGAGGAGAAGAACTGGGGCTACCGCAGCTACACGACCGCCGAGGACCTCACCGACGCCTACCTCGCGCTGCTCGAGAAGCTCCACCCGATGACCGGCGCGCCGGGCCTCTCCGCCGCCGTCTACACGCAAACCACCGACGTCGAGGTCGAGGTCAACGGCCTGATGACCTACGACCGCGAGGTCGTGAAGATGGACCTCGCCGCCATCGCCGCCGCCGCGAAGAAGCTCTACACGCCCCCCGCCCCGCGCGTGCAGAAGGGCGACGCGCTCGTGCCGCCCGCCGCGCCGCTGGTCGCGTGCGATCCGTACTTCAGCGTCTGGTCCCAGGCCGACGAACTCGCCGGCACCGACACGACGCACTGGACCGGGAAGCCCCACCGCCTCGCGAGCCTCGTCCGCATCGACGGCAAGCCCTTCCGCCTGATGGGCGCCTCGCCGCGCACCGTGCCCGCACTCAAGCAGACGGGGCTGAGCGTCCTGCCGACGCGGACCGTCTACTCGTTCGAAGGCGCGGGCATCGCGCTGACGCTGACCTTCACAACCCCCGCGCTGCCGGACGACATCGACATCCTCTCGCGCCCGGTCACCTACCTGACCTACGAGGCGCGGTCGACCGACCGTCGCGAGCACGCCGTGCAGGTCCATTTCGACGCGTGCGGCGAGCTGACCGTCAACGAGCCGAAGCAGGAGGTCGTCGGGGCCGACGAATCCGCCGGCGACCTGGCGGTGCTCAAGCTCGGCTCGAAGGATCAGCCCGTGCTCATGAAGAAGGGCGACGACATCCGCATCGACTGGGGCTGGCTCTACGTCGCGGCGCCGAAGGCCTCCGTGGCCGCCGCGGCCCTGACCGAGCGCGGCGCGGGCCAGCGCGCCTTCGCCGCCGGGGCCGCGCTGCCCGCCGCGCCGGCGATGCCCTGCGGGGCCGACGCCGTGTCCGCCGCAATGGTCCTCGACCTCGGCCGCGTCGGCGCGAAGCCGTCCGCCCGCTGGCTGATGGTCGCCTACGACGACCTCTATTCGATCCAGTACATGAAGAGCAACCTGCGGCCCTACTGGCGCCGGAACGGCTGGGAGGCGGCGGACCTGCTCAAGGCGTCGGCGAAGGAGCGCGAGGCGCTGGAGAAGCGCTGCGTCGCGCTCGACGACGAGCTGATGGCCGACCTGCGCAAGGCCGGGGGCGAGAAGTATGCGAAGCTCTGCGCGCTCGCCTACCGCCAGTGTTTCGCGGCCGGCAAGTTCGTCGCCGACGCGAACGGGCAGCCGCTCTCGTTCTGCAAGGAGAACCACTCCAACGGCTGCATCGGGACCTCCGACGTCTTCTACCCGATGGCGCCGCAGTTCCTGCTGTTCGGGCCGTCGGTGGCGAAGTCGTTCCTCGTGCCGTTCATGAACTACGCGGCGAGCGAGCGCTGGAAGTTCCCGTTCGCGCCGCACGACCTCGGCCAGTACCCGCACGCCAACGGCCAGCGCTACGGCGGCGGCGAACGCACGGAGGACAACCAGATGCCGGTGGAGGAGTCCGGCAACCTGCTGATCCTGATGGCCGCCGTCGCGCAGATGGAGGGCCACGCGGACTTCGCCGGCCTCTACTGGCCGCAGCTCGAGCGGTGGGCGGCCTATCTCAAGGAGAAGGGCTTCGACCCCGAGAACCAGCTCTGCACCGACGACTTCGCCGGGCACCTCGCGCACAACGTGAACCTGAGCGTCAAGGCGATCTGCGGCCTCGGCGCGTTCGCGAGGCTGTGCGAGATGCGCGGCGACAAGGCGAAGGCGGCGGAGTTCGCCGGACTCGCGAAGGAGTTCGCGGCGCGGTGGGTGAAGGAGGCGCGCGACGGCGACCGCTTCCGGCTCGCGTTCGACAAGCCGGACACGTGGAGCCAGAAGTACAACCTCGTCTGGGACCGCATCCTCGGCCTGGGCCTGTTCCCGCCCGAGGTCGCGAAGACCGAGATGGCGTTCTACCGGAAGACGCAGAACAAGTACGGGCTGCCGCTCGACAACCGGTCCGACTACACCAAGCTCGACTGGATCCTGTGGACCGCGACGCTGACGCAGGACCGCGGCGACTTTGAAGCGCTGGCCGATCCGGTCTACCGCTTCCTCAACGAGACCCCCGACCGCTCGCCGATGACCGACTGGTACTTCACGAGCGACGCGCGCAAGCGCGGCTTCACCGCCCGCCCCGTCGTCGGAGGCGTCTTCCTGCAGGCGCTCTACGACAAGGCCGTCTGGGCGAAGTGGTCCGGCCGCGACACGACCAAGGCCGCGAAGTACGCGCCGATGCCCAAGCCGCCGGTCCTGACGGGCGTGCTGCCGACCGCCGAGGAGGACAAGGCGCAGTGGAAGTTCGTCCTGAACAAGCCCGACGGCGACTGGTTCAAGCCGGGCTATGACGACGCCTCGTGGCGCAAGGGCCGCGCCGGCTTCGGGACGATGGGCACACCGGGCGCGGTCGTCGGAACCGAGTGGTCCACGAAGGACATCTGGCTGCGCCGCACCGTGACGCTGCCCGACCTCAAGGGCGCGCAGGTTCAGCTGCGCGTTCACCATGACGAGGACACCGAGATCTACTTGAACGGAATTCTCGCCGCGACGCTGCCCGGCTACACGACCGACTACGAGGCCGTGCCGATCGCGCCGGCGGCCGCCGCGGCGCTGAAGCCGGGACCTCTGACGATCGCGATCCACTGCCGGCAGACGAGGGGCGGCCAGTACATCGACGCGGGCCTCTTGCAGGCCGTGCCGGCGAAGTAGGCGCATGGACGGCACCGGCGGAGAGCGGCACCGCGACGACGCGCGCCTGCGCTGGGCGCGCGAGTTGCAGGCCATCGCGCAGGCGGGGCTGCACTACACGGACAGTCCCTACGAGCGCGAGCGCTACGGGCACGTCGCGCGCATCGCGGCGGAGATGCTCGCGGCGCGGGCGGACCTGCCCGTCGCGGAGATCCTGCGCCTCAACGCCTCCGACATCGGCTATGCGACGCCGAAGGTCGACGTGCGCGGCGTGGTCTTCCGCGACAACCGGATCCTGCTCGTCCGCGAGATCCAGGACCGCGGGCGCTGGACGCTGCCCGGCGGCTGGGCGGACGTGAACGACACGCCGTCCTCCGCCGTCGAGCGCGAGATCCGCGAGGAGAGCGGCTACGAGGCGCGCGCGGTCAAGGTGCTCGCCGTCTACGACCGCGAGGCGCAGGGCCACCGGCCGCCCTACGCGCGCTCGATCTACAAGATCTTCTTCCTGTGCGAGCTCACCGGCGGCGAGGCGCGAACAAGCCACGAAACCGGCGGCGCCGAGTTCTTCGCGGAGGATGCGATCCCCGAGCTCTCCGAAGCCCGCGTGCTCGCGAAGCAGATCCGCCGCTTCTTCGAGCACCTGCGCGATCCGTCGCTCCCGACCGACTTTGACTGACCGCGGCTCCGGCTTTCCTTTCCCGGGCGGTTCATCGCGAAGACCGGCAGAGGCGCAGCCCGCGGCGTTGCGCGGCGGGGGCCGTCTGCTGTAGCCGCGACGGCCCGTCGCCGCTGCAGCGGCCGTTCCGAACTTGAAACTCCCCGGTTTCCGCTTCAGATTCCGCGAATGCTCTGGGCCGGTCTGGCGTGCGTGCTGGCGGTCGTGGCGGCGGGATTTGCCGATCCCGCCCCGCCGCGCGTTGCGCCGGCGCCGGAGGGGCCGCCGCCGGCCGCGGCGCCGAATCCCGATGCGACGTTCCATCGCGCACCGAAGCCGCTTGCGCCCGGGGCGGTCGTGGGCGACTGGACCTCGTTCCTGGGACCCGACGGCACGCTGGTCTCGCCGGAGACGAAGCTGCTGCGCGATCTGCCGTCCGGCGGCCCGCCGCTGGTGTGGGAGGTCTCGAAGGGCGAGGGCTACGCGGCGCCGGCCGTGGCGGGCGACCGGCTGGTCCTCTTTCACCGCGTCGGCGACGAGGCGGTTATCGACTGCCTGCGCGCGACGGACGGACGCCGCTTCTGGCGCCATGCGACGCCGACGGACTACACCGACCGGTACGGCTACAACGGCGGACCGCGATGCAGTCCCGTCTTCGCCGGCGGCCGCATCTTCACGTTCGGCGCGGACGGCCTCCTCCAGGCGCTCGACCTGGCGACGGGCGCGGTGCTGTGGCGGCGCGAGATCCTCAGGGAGTTCGGCCTGGCCCAGAACTTCTTCGGCGTCGGCGCGACGCCGCTCGTGGAGGGCAGCAACCTCGTGGTCAATGTCGGCGCGCCCGGCGGGCCCTGCGTCGCGGCCTTCGACGGCGCGACCGGCCGGATGACGTGGGGCGCGGGGACGGCGTGGGGGCCGGGCTACTCGACGCCGGTCGCGGCGACGATCCACGGGCGGCGGCTGGTTCTTGTCTTCGCGGGCGGCGAGAGCGTTCCGCCCGTCGGAGGACTGCTCGCGGTCGACGCGGCGGACGGCCGCGTCGCGTTCGAGTTCCCGTGGCGCGGGCGACGGCGCGAGTCGGTCAACGCCGCGCCGCCGGTCGTCCTCGGCGACCGCGTGTTCATCTCGGAATGCTACGGCGCCGGCGGCGTGATGCTGCGGGTGGATCCGTCCGGCGGCTGCCGCCCGGTGTGGACCAACGAGAGCTTCGGCCTTCATTTCATGGCGCCGGTGGTGAAGGACGGCCGGCTCTACGGCGTCGACGGGCACGGCCCGGGCGACGCGTACCTCGTCTGCGTCGACGCGGCGGACGGCCGCGAGATCTGGCGCGTGAAGCCGCGCTGGAAGGAGACGGTCGCGACGCCCGAGGGCCCGCGCGAGATCACGGCCGGGACGATCCGCTGCTCGATGCTGGCGGCGGACGGACGGGCGCTGTGCCTCGGCGAACTCGGGCACCTGCTGTGGGTCGACCTGGACCCGTCCGGCTACCGGGAGCTGTCGCGCGCCTGGCTCTTCGCGGCGCAGCAGACGTGGACTCCGCCGGTCGTCAGCCGCGGCCTGCTCTACGTCTGTCAGAACGAACGCGACCCGTTCCGCGGCACCGGCCGCCGGTTGCTGTGCTACGACCTGCGCGGGGAGTAGCGGAGGGCGGAGGGCCAGGAGCCAAGAGCGGAGAGCCAAGAGCCAAGAGCGGAGAGCCAAGAGCCAAGAGCGAAGAGCGGAGAGGGAAGAGCGGAGAGCGGAGAGCGGGGAGTGGAGAGTGGGGAGTGGGGAGTGGGGAGCAGGGCGAGGTCAGAGGTCGGAGGTCAGAGGTCGGAGGTCAGCCGGAACTTGAAGCTCCTGCTCCCCCCTGACACTTGAGACCTTCCGCCTGCGAAAGCGGCCTCGTGCGGGGCGGCCCGGGTCTCAGGTTCTACGCCGGGCGGCGCACTGGACGATGCGCTCGATGAGGTGCGGGTACTCGATCCCCGCGCGTCGGGCGGACTCGGCGACGTCGTCCTCCGGGCCGAGCGCGGGGTTCGGATTGGCCTCGATGAACACGACCTCGCCGGCCGGCGTGATGCGCAGGTCGACGCGGCCGTAGTCGCGCATGTCCAGCAGGCGGAAGATGCGCTTGCCGAGCCGGGCGATGTGCCGCTCGAGGGCGGGTTCGAGCTCCGCGTGGCGGTACTCGATGCCCCACTTGCCCCGGTAGGCCTCGTCGAACTTCACGCGCGCGGTGGCGATGGTCGGGCCGCCCGCGTCCGGGGGCCCGAAGATCAGCTCGCGCGGCGGCAGGGCCTGCAGGCGCTCGTTGCCGAGCAGGGCGACGTAGATCTCGCGGCCCTCGATGAACTCCTCGCAGATCGCGGGCTGCTTCATCTTCCCGTGCATGAGGGCGACGCGTTCCTCGAGTTCCTCGACGGTGCGGACGACGGACGCGAGCGCGATGCCGTCCGACCCGTCCTCGAAGAGCGGCTTGACGATCATCGGGAACGCCAGCCGGCCCTGCGGCCGCGTCCGGCCCACCGGCACCTCGTGGAAGAAGGGCTGGCGGATGCGGTGGTAGCCGAGCACGCGCTTGCAGACCGCCTTGTCGCGGCAGAGCATCAGCCCCGCCGTCGACGCGCCGGTGGAGGCGAGGCCGAGGAGGTCGAGCATCGCGGCGACGTGGGCGTCCTTCCGGCGGTCGCCGTCGACATGCTCGGTCAGGTTGAACACGACCTCCGGCGCCTTCTCGCGGAGGGCGGTCATCGTCCGGACGACATCCGGCTCGAACGGCAGCACGTCGACGGCATGGCCGAGGGCGCGCAGGGCGCACACCACGTGGAACTCCATCGCCGTGCGGGCCGCCTCCGTCAGCCCCTCGAAGGAGGGATCCTCCGCGACGACCGCCTCGCGATCGACGAGCACGACGAGGTTCACGACCCGGCCCCCCGGTCGCGGAGCCCGCGCAGGTCGTGGTGGCGGGCCGCGAGCACGAGCGACGTCAGGCACGCCCCGGCGGGCAGCAGCGCCGCGGCCGCGGGGCCGCGCAGGTGGAGGCCGAGTTCGCCCGCGCGCTGGGCGAGGCGCTGCACGAGGCGGTCCGCCGCGTATTTCGGCACGCGGGCCCAGTCGGCGACGGTGTCGACGAGCGCCCGCCGGTGCGCGGTGAGGAACCGCCGCGCCGGGAGGCGGTCCGGCGCGGGCGTAACGGTGAAGAGGCGGCGGAGCATCGCATCGTAGAAGCCGACGTAGCCCTGCGAGAACTCCTTCTGCTTCCGCGCGAAGTAGGTGGCGAGCGTTGCGCGCGTCGTCGACGCCGCGAAGTGGCGCGGGCCGCCGGTGACGACGGGCGGCTGGTCCGCGATCCCGCCCATGAGGTGGTCGACGTATTCGAGCTTGGCCCGCGCGCCCCAGCCGCGGTAGCGGGCGCGCCAGTCGAGGCCGGGCGTGAGCCACACCGCGAAGGTCTCGGCGAAATCCTCGTCGGGGTGGGCCTGCGCGTAGTTGTCGTGGAGGTGGACGACGTACTGGCGGCTGTACGGCCGCATGTCGTACTCGTGTGGGTCGTACGCGGCGCTCATCGGGCCGAACAGCTCGCGCCACCGCGAGCGCCGGTGGAGCCGGTAGGCGTAGTTCACGGCGTGGCCGCACTCGTGGCGGAGGAGCTTCATGCACTCGGCCTCGGTCTCGCCCTCGACCTCGAGCATCCTCGAGCGCTCGAGTCGCACGAGCCGCGGGTGCGCGAGGCAGAAGGGAATGCCGATCAGCGGCACGCGGTCGGGGCAGAGCCATTCGGTGGCGAGGTAGCAGGAGGGCAGGAACGTGAAGCCGCGGTCGCGGAGTTCCCCGTACAGCCGGCCCATGCGGCGCTCGACCACCGACCCCTCGATGCCGACGCGCAGGTCGCACACGCGGGTCCGCAGCAGGGTGGCGTCGTCCGCCTCCGCCCAGGCCGGGGGCGCGGCGGGGGGCATGTCGCCCGTCTCCGCGCCGCCGGGTCCGGCGGGCGGGAGGGAGCCGGCGGCGGCCCCGGGGCGCTGGTCGTCGCCCGTCACGGGGCGATTCAACCAGCTCCGCACCGCGGCATCAAGACCGCAGGGGCGGCCCCTACCCCAGGTCGAAGCCTGCGCGGTAGGGCTTGCGGATGAGCGCGTCGGCCTCCGGGCAGCCGGCGGCCTTCATCGCAGCGCCGTCCCATGCGATCTTCCGCCCGAGCCGGATCGCGAGCACGCCGACGTGCAGCGCCTCGGTGTAGGGCCCCGAGTACCAGAACCCCGCCTTCGCGTCCTCCGGCTTTCCGGCGAGGCAGGCGTCGACCCACTCGCGCCGGTGGCCGACGCTGCGCGGGATCGTCTTCGCCGGCATCACGAAGTCCTTCATGCGCGCCTCAGGGACGAGGCGAGGCGCGCCGGACCAGCCGCCGCACAGCATGACGCCCTTGTCCCCGACGAAGTAGATGCCGTTGTCCTCGAGCTTGCGCTCCGCCTCGAGCCCGGGCGGCCGCGGCGGCTGCTTCCCGCCGTCGTACCAGGTCACCGTCACCGGTCCGCGCGCGCCCTTCGCGGCGAAGCGCCACGTGACGATGCTCCACTCGGGGAACGTGTCGGGGTTGCGCGGCGAGGTCTCGGCCTCGGCTGACTCCGGCGCGCCGAGGTCGAGCGCGTACCACGCGGGGTCGGCGTTGTGGACCATCATGTCGCCGAGCGCCCCGCAGCCGAAGTCGAGCCAGCCGCGCCATTTCCGGGGGCAGTAGTCGGGATGGTACGGCCGCTCCGCCGCGGGGCCGAGCCACAGGTTCCAGTCGAGCCCCTCGGGGACGGGCGGCGTGTCCGCCGGGCGCCGACGGCCCTGCGTGTCCCAGAACTTCCCGGGGCGGTCGGACCACACGTGGACCTCCTTCACGGCGCCGATGACGCCCGCGTCGATCCACTCCTTCGTCAGCCGCAGCCCCTCGCCGCCGTGGCCCTGGTTGCCCATCTGCGTGACGACCTTCCTCTCCGCCGCGACCGCCGCCATCCGGCGCGCCTCCTCGACCGTGTGGGCCATCGGCTTCTCGACGTAGACGTGCAGGCCGCGCTTCATCGCCGCGATCGAGATCGGCGCGTGCCAGTGGTCCGGCGTGCCGACCATCACCGCATCGAGTCCCTTCTCCTTCTCCAGCATCTCGCGGTAGTCGGCATAGAACGGCCGGCCGGGGTACTGCTTCTCCATCGTCGCGGCGTGGGTCTTCTGGACGTCGCAGAACGCGGCGATCCGGACGTTCGGGAAGCCGGCGAGTTCGCGCGTGACGCCGCCCCCCTGCCCGCCGATGCCGATGCAGCCGATCGCCAGTTGCTCCGACGGCGCGGGCCGGTCGGGCGCGCCGAGCACGCGGCGCGGGAGGAACGTGAGGGCGGAGAGGGCTCCTGCGCCCGTGGCGAGGAAGCGGCGGCGGGTCGTTGTCCGGGTCTTCATGCGCCCACGGTCGCGGATTGCGGGCCCCGGGGCAAGCCTGGATCTACGGCGCGGGCGTGCGGATGCGGATCCGGCGGTACGAGGCCTCGTCGTTGTGGTCGGTCAGCATGATGTGCCCGTCGATCTTCGTCCCGAAGTCGGGGTACTTGACGAACTTGCTCTGGGCGATCGCGGCCTTCACGGCCCCGCCGCCGAGTTCGTAGGCGAGAACCTTCGCCCCGTTGAGCCAGTGCTCGACCTGCACGCCCTTCACGACGATGCGCGACGTGTTCCATTCGCCCGCGGGCTTGAGCGGCTTGTCGGCCGCCGGCGGAAGAACGTCGTAGAACGAGGCGGTCAGGCTCTTGGCGGGCAGCTTCGCCCACTTCTCCGCCTTGTCGTCGATCATCTGGTACTCGTGGCCGGGCGCGGAGGGCCGCGCCTCGGTGACGAGGTACTTCACGCCGTTGTTGCCGCCGGGCGCGACCCGCCATTCCCACTCGAGTTCGAAATCGCCGTAGGTCTTCTCGCTGACGAGATCGCCGCCCTTCACGCCGGCGAGCTTCGTGAGGACCCCGCCCTCGACCTTCCAGCCGGGGCCGGCCGTCTTGTCCTTGCCGTACGCGCGCCAGCCCGCGAGCGACTTCCCGTCGAACAGCTCCGTCCATCCCCCGTCCGCCGCGCCCGCGACCTGCAGGCCCGCCGCCGCCAACGCCGCCGCCAGCCACATCCGGTTCATTCGTGTCCTCCCGCGGCGCGCCGCGACGCCGCTGCCCGGAAGCATAGCCTCGGCTCCGCCCCGGCGCGAGCACGCCGGACATCCTTACATCTGGTGGTGCGATCGCATCACCAGATGTAAGACCCGGGGCGAGCGGGGACGCCGGCGGGACGGCCGGGACGGGCGGATCGGTCCTGTTCCAACCCTTGGAAGAACATGGGGTTGCGACTTCCAAGCCTTGGAACCTCCGCATGGTCGCTGCGGTCTCTGTCCCCACCGTCCGGCGCGGTCTCTGTCCCCACCGCACCCGGCCGGGCGACGGCGTCGCTCGACAGGGCCCTGAAGCCATGCTGCGGGACGGAGACCGCGGGCACGGTCGCGAGTACTGGGGGACGGCCTCGCGCCCGTGCCCCTGACTTCCTCCGCCCCTCGCCCCTCGTCCCGATCCCGGCTGTCCCTCTCCGGGATTGTCGGAGGGAAGGCGGCGGACCATACTGCGGCATCGAAGCCGGGAGACCGGAGACTATGGCGAGGCGGATGAAGGCGTGGGCGTGGGCGGCGGTCGCGGCGTGCGGCATGGCGCAGGGCGGGGCCGCGGCGGAGCGGTTTCCGTTCGTGCTGCCGGGGGACGACGTCGCGAAGAACGCGACGGACTTCTCGGGGCTGAACCCGCGGCCGGCGGGGACGGACGGCTTCGTGACGATCCGCGACGGCCACTTCTTCACCGGCGACCGGCGGCTGCGCATCTGGGGCATGAACGTCTGCTTCGGCGCAAACGTCCCCGCGAAGGCGGATGCGGAGACGGCGGCCGCGCGGCTGGCGAAGCTCGGCATCAACGGCATCCGCTTCCACCACCATGAGACCGCGCCGGCGCCGCGCGGATTGCTGCGCCCCCCGGAGAACGGCGCGCGCATCCTCGACCCGGAGATGCTCGACCGGCAGGACTTCTTCCTCGACCGGCTCCACCGCCACGGCATCTACGCGAACCTCAACCTCCACGTCGGCCGCTCCTTCACCGAGGCCGAGGGTTTCGAGAACGCGGACGATCTCCCGTACGACGTGCGCTACAGCAAGTACATCCTCTACTTCGAGCCGCGCATGCGCGCGAAGCTCAAGGAGTTCATCCGCGACTACCTCGGCCACGTGAACCCCTACCGCAAGCTGCGCCGCGCCGACGACCCCGGCATCGCCGTGCTCGAGATCACCAACGAGAACAGCTTCAGCACGAAGGGAACGTCGCTCGCGCGCAGGCTCCCCGAGCCCTACCGCGGCGAGTTCCAGCGCCAGCTCAACGCGTGGCTGCTGAAGAAGTACGGCGGCACCGGGGCCCTGCGCGCCGCATGGCGGGCGGGCATCGAGCCGCCCGGCGCCGAGCTCGCGCGGCTGGACGGCGGCGTGCAGGGACGGGGGGCGTGGAAGATCCACACGCTGAAGGATGCGCCGTACACGCTCGCGTTCGGGGAGCCGGGGCCGGACGGCGCGAAGGCCGTGAAGGTGTCGATCCCGAAGGCCGGCCCCTCCGGAGCCTCGCACGAGCTGATGCTGACGGATCTCTCCCTGAAGAAGGGCCGGACCTACACGGTTTCGTTCGCCTTCCGCGCCGAGAAGCCGCGCGAGATCCATGCGGACGTCTCACGCCAGGGCCCGTCGGCGTGGGGCTCGCTCGGGTTCATGGAGAAACTCGCGGCCGGGCCCGCGTGGCAGAAGGGAACGTGGCACTTCCGCGCGACGGACGACGCGGACAAGGGCGCGCGGCTCTGCTTCAAGTTCGGCGAGTCCGACACCGGTTTCTGGCTTGCGGACGTCCGTCTCCGCGAGGGCGGCACCGCCGACCCCGTCCCCGCCGGCCAGACGCTCGAGGCCGGGACGATCGACATCCCGGACCGCGGCGCCACCGAGGCCGCCACGGCCGACGCCGTGCGGTTCATGGAGGAGACCGAGGCGGAGTTCATCCGCGACCTCACGCGGTTCATCAAGCAGGACCTCGGTGCGAAGATGCCCGTCACCGCCTCGCAGATCACCTACCACGGCGCCCGCATCACCGCCGACACGTGCGAGTTCGCCGACATCCACGCCTACTGGCAGCACCCGCGGTTCCCCGGCAAGCCGTGGGATTCGAAGAACTGGACGATCGGCAACACGCCGATGGAGGCGGCGCCGGGGAAGGACGTCGTCTTCGAACGCGCCGCGTGGCGGCTGCTCGACCGTCCGTTCACGATGTCCGAATGGAACATCCCCGCGCCGCACGACTACGCGGCCTCGGTCGTGCCCTTCGCCGCGCTGGCCGCGGCGTTGCAGGACTGGGACGGCGTCTTCTTCTTCGACTACGCCAGCGATGCGGAGAAATGGAACCGCGACCAGCTCGGCGGCTACTTCTCCTTCGCCGGCCACCCCGTGAAGCTGGCGCTGCTCGGCGCCTTCGCGAACCTGTACGTCCGCGGCGACCTCGCCCCGCTCCCCGCGCGCGCGGCCGGCACGTGCGAGACCCGCCTGCCCGCCGCGCTCGGTCTCTCGCACCGGATCGGCATCGACCCGGCCGCGAAGGCGCCGGACGCCGTCGAGGTCCCGGCGGGGGCGCGGCTGGCCTCGGCGGACGGCGCCGTCGTGTGGGATGCGACCGATCCGAAGCGGGCGCAGCTTCGTGTCGTCTCGCCGCGGACGCGCGCGCTGTGGGGCATGGTGGGCTCGCAGGAGCACGAACTCGGCGGATGGACGGTCCGCACCGGCGCGATCGAGCGCGACTACGCGACGATCGTGCTGACGAGCCTCGACGGCGCGCCGCTCGAGTCGTCGAAGCACATGCTGCTGGTCGCCGTCGGATCGGCGGAGAACGAGGGCATGGAATGGAACGCGGAGCGGACGAGCGTGTCGAACCGGTGGGGCCGCGGACCGACTCAGGTCAACGGGATCCCGGCGGAGATGACGCTGCGCGCACCCGTGACCGCGGTCCACGCCCTCGACGGACGGGGCGTGCGGTCCGGCACGGTGCCCGTGACGCGCGAGGGCGGCGCCGCGCGCTGGGAGATCGGCCCGGCGTCGAAGACCCTGTGGTACGAGATCGAGGCGGGATCCGGGGGAGGTGTCCGGTGAACGGTGCGGATGCTAAGGCGGGCGAGTCGCGGATCCGCGTGATCGTGGCCGACGACAACGCCGTCGCCCGGCGGCTGCTGCAGTCGCCGCTCGAGGCGGCCGGGATGGACGTGACGGTCGTCGAGAACGGGACCGCGTTCCTGGAGACGATCGACGCGACGTACGACGCCGCGGTGCTGGATCTCTGGATGCCGGACGTCGACGGCATCCAGTGCCTGCAGCGCATGCGCCAGCGCGGGCTGGACGTCCCCGGCATCATGGTCACCGCCGAGCGCGCGCCCGAGCGCGTGGTGGAGGCGATGAAGGCGGGCGCGTTCCACTACCTGACCAAGCCGTTCCCCCCGGACGAGGTCGTGCTGCTGGTCGTCCGGGCCGCGCAGGCCCGCCGCCTCGCAACGGAGAATGCGTCCCTCCGCGCGGCCCTGCAGACGGCGGGGAGCGGCTCGGACTGGATGGCGTGGTCGGCGGCGGGCCGGAAGGTCCTGGCGCAGGTGGAGAAGCTGGCGGACTCCGACGCGCCCGTCCTGATCACCGGCGAGACCGGGATCGGAAAATCGCTCCTCGCCCGCATGATCCACGATCGCAGCCCCCAGGCCGCGAAGCCGTTCATCACGGTCAGTTGCGGCGCGATCCCGCGGGACCTTCTCGAATCCGAGCTGTTCGGCCACGAGCGCGGCGCCTTCACCGGCGCCCTCCGCGACCGGCCGGGCCGCCTCGAGCTTGCGGCGGACGGCACGCTCTTCCTCGACGAGATCGGCGAACTGCCGCTGCCGATGCAGCCCAAGGTCCTCCGCGCCCTCCAGGAGCGGGAGTACGAACGGGTCGGCGGCGGCCGCACCCGGCGCGTCGGGGCGCGGGTCATCGCCGCGACGAACGCCGACATCGACGACCTCCGCGCCCGCGGCGAGTTCCGCCGCGACCTCTTCTACCGCATCGCGGTCCTGCGCCTGCACATCCCCCCGCTGCGCGACCGGCCGGAGGACATCGGCGGCCTCGCGGACCTCTTCCTGCAGCGCAGCGCCCGCCCGGGACGTCCGCCCTTCCGGCTGGACGACGACGCGCGGCGGCGGCTCGCCGGCCACGCATGGCCCGGCAACGCGCGGGAGCTTCAGAGCGTGATCGAGCGCGCCGTCACGTTCCTCGAGGGCCCGGCGATCGGCGCGGCCGACCTGGATTTCGGAGCGGCCATCGACACCCCTCCGGCCCCGCCCCAGGCGGCCGGCGCCCCGGATCTGACGGGGCTGTCGATCGAGGAGATCGAGCGGCTGGCCTATTCCCAGGCCCTCGCGGCCGGCGGAGGCAACGTGGCGAAGGCCGCCCGCCAGCTCGGCGTCTCCCCGAAGACCGTCTACAACCGCTTGCGCGCCCTCGCCATCGTTCGCGACGGTTCCCCGGCGGGAACCGCATGAAGTCCGCATAAGGTCTTGCATTCGCCGGACCGGTCGCATGTAGTAGCCGGCGGAGGGCGACGAGGTGAGCCAGTCATTTCGGTGCGGGAAGTGCGGCACACTCCTGGAGGCGGGCACCTGCGACATCGGTCAGCCGGTTGAATGTCCGGAGTGCCACTTCGCCTTCGAAGTGCCGCGGCGGCGGCTGGGGCCCGGGGTCAAACTCGGTGGGTTCACGATCGAATCGATGCTCGGCCGCGGCGGGATGGGCGAGGTGTACCTCGCGCGGCAGGTCTCGATGGACCGCCAGGTCGCGCTCAAGGTCCTCCCCGCCCACCTGACCGCCGACCCGGAGCGGGTGAAGCGATTTCTCGCCGAGGTCCGCAACTCCGCGCGGCTCGACCACCCCAATATCGTCAGCGCCCACGAAGCCGGCGACGACGCGGGGACCTACTACCTGGCGATGACCTTCGTCCGCGGCGAATCCCTCGAGCGCAGGCTCAAGCGAGAGGGGCCGCTGCCCGAGGCCCAAGCGCTGGGCATCGTCCGCAAGGTTGCCTGCGCACTGGCCTATGCATGGGCGCAGCACCGGATGCTCCACCGCGACATCAAACCCGCCAACGTGATGGTCGACGCAAGCGGCGAGCCGCGGCTGCTTGACATGGGGCTCTCCAAGTGTCTCGACGACCAGGCGTCGCTGACGATGAGTTCCGCGGTGATGGGCACGCCCAACTACATGAGTCCCGAGCAGGCCGAGGGGAAGGCGGACCTCGACTTCCGGACCGACCTCTACTCGCTCGGCGCGATGCTCTACCACATGCTCACCGGCGAGCTGCCGTTCGCCGGCAGCAGCTTGATGGAGACCCTCCGCAAGCAGGTCAGTGAGAAGCTGCCCGACCCCCGGACGCGGAACGCCGGGATCTCCGAGGCGGCGGTGGCGGTGCTTGAGCGGATGCTGGCGAAGAAGAAGGAGAAGCGGCACGAGAGCTGGGAGGCACTGATCGCGGAGATCGACCGGGTGCTTGCGGGGCGCAAGCCCGAGGCGAAGCCGCTGGACGCGGGCGACTCGATGATGCTGATCGCCCGCGACGGCCGCACGCTTCCGATGGCTCCGGCCTCGCCGCACCGACAGGGCGGGAAGCTCGTCGTGCACGTGAAGGGCGGGCGGGCCGTCGGGCAGGAGGATGCCGCATCGCCCGCTCCCGCCGTGAAGACACCCGCCGCGGAGACGCCCAAGCTCGCGCAATCACCGAAGATCCAGACGAAGAAGAAGCCCGCCGCCCTGCTCGCCGCCGCCGCGGTCGTCGCGATCGCCATCCCGGCCCTGTGGTTCGCGCTCCGGGACCGCCCCACGCCCCTCGCCTCACCACCTTCCACCCCCCACCCTCCACCGTCGCTCCCCGCCCCCCGCCCCTCGTCCGACACGTTCACTCGCGAGATCGCCGCCCTGTCGCCCGGCGACCAGGTGATCCGGGTGGCGAAGAAGCTCAAGGAGCTGAACCCGGGGTACGACGGCAGGATCGGCTACAAGTCCGAGTCGGCGATGCTGAAGATCGCCGATCCGGCGGCCACGAACCTCGTCCCGTTGCAGGCACTGCCGTGGCTCAAGGAACTCGTCTGCGACCCGGCCGCGCTCGCGGCCCCCTCCACCGCCGATGCCCTGCGCCCGCTGCCCGCGCTGGCGACGATCAATGGCGTCCCCGCCGCCGAGGTCTGGAAGAAGCTGGCGACGGCCGGTCCTTCTTCCGCGGTCGACGAGGCCTTCGTTCGCGAGGTCGCCGCGCTGCCGCGCGAGGAACAGGTGCGACGCGTGGCGGCGAAGCTGAAGGAGCTGAATCCGCAGTTCGACGGGCAGGTAACCTCGAGCGACCTCGACGATCAATCCCGTGCCGGGATCCAGTTCTCGGGCAGTGGCGTCAGCACGATCGCGCCGGTCCGTGCGTTGGCGTGGCTTGCGTCGCTGCACATCAAGAGCACGAAGAAGCCTTCCGAACTGACCGACCTGTCGCCCCTGCGCGGGCTCAAGCTGCGCGGCCTGATCCTGAGCTACACGTGCGTCAGCGACCTGTCACCACTGCGCGACATGCCGCTCGAAACGGCCGCCTTCTATAACAGCCCCATCGTCGATCTTTCGCCGCTGACCGGGAGCCCGCTCGACACGCTGCGTCTCGTCTTCACGCGGGTGCGGAATCTCGACTCGCTGCGCACCCTGCGACTGACCTCCTTGACCCTGGACGGGAGCCCGGTGACGGATCTGACGCCGTTGCGGGGGATGCCCCTGAAGCTCCTCAATATCCACGGCACCCTCGTTCCGGATCTCGGGCCTCTCGCGGGTATGCCGCTGACTTCCCTCTACTGTGGCAGCACTCCGGTCAACGATCTCTCGCCGCTCCGCAACCTCCCGCTCCGGTCCCTGGAGGTGTGGCCGGATCAGGTCGCACCGCCCGCCAACGCCGCGCTGCTGCGCTCCATGAAGACCTTGGAGACCATCAACGGCCTGCCCGCCGCCGAGTTCTGGAAGCTGGCGGATGCGGGCAAACTGCCCGAAGTGCGAGCGGCTGTTGCGGAGTCAGCCGAAGAAGCCGGTGGCGCTGCTCCCGCCGCTGCGCTCAAACAACCCGGCTCCGTCTTCACCAACGCCGTCGGCGCGGAGATGGTCGCCATCCCGCCCGGCGAGTTCATGCTCGGCAGCACGAAGGAGGAACAGGCGTGGGCCAGGGCGAATGGCGAGGAGCATCAGGACGCAGGACAGGAAGGAGAGCACCCGCGCAAGACGACCATCAAACAGGGTTTCTGGATGGGGCGGACGGAGGTGACGGTAGGGCAGTGGAAGCAATTCGTGGCGGCAACGGGCTATGTGACCAGACATGAGAAGGCTGGCGGCGCGTATTCCTATGATCAGGGGAAGAGGGCGTGGGGCGATGTGAAGGGCGCGAGTTGGAAGGACCCGAAGTTCGGTTTGAAGATTGAGGACCATCATCCGGTGGTCGTCATCAATTGGAACGGTGCGGTGGCATTTTGCGAATGGTTGAATGAGCAAGAGCAGAAGGCCGGGCGTGTGCCGCCGGGTTTCAAGGTGCGATTGCCGACGGAAGCCGAGTGGGAATATGCCTGCCGTGCCGGCACCCAGACGAAGTTCTGGTGGGGCGAGGCGAAAGAGGACGGCGGCAACCGGGTGAACTGGTTCGGCAAGGGAGACGGATTCGAGTTCTTCTCGCCGGCGGATTCCTATGGCGCGCGCGGCCGGAACAACTTTGGTCTGGCGGACATGCTGGGCAACGTCTGGGAATTGTGTCTGGATGAATTCGATGTCACCCAAGCGCATGGGGAATGCTACCGAGGCAACCCTGACGCGCGGGTGATTCGGGGAGGGGCCTTCTACCCCTCAAACGTTCGTTTCCGCTCGGCCTCCCGCGCCAGCTTCCCGCCGTCCTCCGCAAGCAGCCTCAGCGGCTTCCGCGTCTGCCTCGGCCCGGACGTGGCCAACACCGGCGGCGCCGGGCCCGCTTCCGCCGATGTCGCCTGGTCCGACGCCATCGACCTGCTGCCGCTGGTCGATCCGGCGAAGGATGCGGTGGCGGGGACGTGGGCGTTGGAGAATGGCGGATTGAAGGGCGAATCCACGGGCGGCTCGCCGCGCGTGGAAATCCCTTACCAGCCGCCGGCCGAATATGATTTTCGCATCGTCTTCGCGCGGCAGAAAGGCGCCGGCGTCGCTTACCAAATGCTCACCGGTGGCGGCCGACCTTTCGCATTCTGTATCGCTGCCCAGGGACCCGGCCTGCCCCCGCCAAAGTATCTTGGGTTTGCCAAGATCAACGGCAAGGACGTAAACGAAAACCCCACGGCCGTTCGGTTGGATCCTGATTTGGAAGCCGGCCGCCACTACACCGCGTTGGTGCAGGTCCGCAAAGATCGCGTCATGGCGTTTCTGGACGGCAGATTGGTTTCGGAATGGAAGACCGACTATCAGGACATGAGCATCCACAATTCGATACGGTTGCGAGACGACCGGTCGTTGGGCCTTGGCAGTTCACCGGCGGGTGGCGTGGTCTTTTACTCCGCGGAAGTCCGCGAGGTCACCGGCAAAGGCACGTTCACGCGCGGCGCGCCGGCTTCGTCTGCCCTACCAGTCACCAGTCACGAATCACGAATCACGTCCCCCGGCGACTGGACCACGCTGCCCAACGGCTGGCGCGTCGGCAAACCGGTGAACCTCGGGCCGGGGGTGAACGGCGCTGCGAACGATTCAAACCTGACCGTGTCAGGAGACGGCTTGACCTTGCTCTTCATGTCCACTCGACCTGGAAGCAGGGCAAATAATGGGATTTGGTTCAGCACTCGCCCCAGCACCCAAGCCTCTTGGGGCGCTCCGCAATACCTTGACGATGCCATCAACAAAAGCACTCAAATGTGGGATCCATGCCTTTCATCCGATGGGCTGAAGTTGATTTTTGCCACCGGCCGGCCCGATGGACATGGGAACAACGATTTGTGGATGTCCACCCCCAATAGCCGGGAGGAGCCTTGGGGAAAACCGGAGAACTTAGGCCCTGTCATCAACACTGAAAACAGCGAGGTGCAGCCTTTCATCACCGCCGACGGGCTGACGCTGCTCTTCAAGTCTGACCGGCCGGGTGGACTAGGCAGTCTGGACATCTGGATGTCCACGCGTCCCACGATAGGAGCACCTTGGAGCAAGCCTATCAATCTCGGCCCGCCCGTGAACAGTGAATGGGAGGACGGGCGCGCATGCCTCACCAGCGATGGCTTGACACTGTTTTTCGCCTCTACACGCGGGGGAGCCAAGGTCAAACGCGAGATCTGGATGTCCACTCGCCGCAGCAAAGCCGAGCCGTTCGGGGAACCGGTGAACATGGGTCCAACGATCAACACCCAGTATGAAGAAGTTGCTCCGTGGCTTTCAGCCGACGACCGAACGCTCCATTTCCATTCCGACCGGCCCGGCGGCCAGGGCGGCCATGACCTCTGGCAGGTCCCCGTCCTTCCGCCCGACGCCAGCGCCAGCACTCCAACACTCCAGTCTTCCACCACGCCCGCCGTTGACGCCGCCTTCTGCGCCGAAGTGGCCGTGCTGCCGGCGGAGCAGCAGGTGGCGCGCGTCGTTGCGGAGTTGAAGCGGCTCAACCCGGGTTTCGATCCGAAGACGGTCAAGCACGAGATCAGCGGAAACCACGACGTCGCCGCGTTCGCCTTCAGTTCCGCAGGTGTCACGAATCTGTCCGCCGTCCGGGCGCTGGCGCGGCTGTATCGTCTGGATTGCTCCGGGCCGAAGGAGGGCAGGCGCTCTCCCTTGCAGGATCTGTCGCCCTTGCGCGGGCTGAGACTCAAGCACTTCTACTTCCAGTACACCGAGGTCGCCGACCTGTCGCCGCTGGTCGGCATGCCGCTGGAATCGTTGGCTTGCTTCAATACGCGGGTGAAGGATCTTGCCCCGTTGCAGGGGATGCCCCTGAAAGGCCTGAACTGCATGTCCACCGAGGTGGGCGACCTTGCGCCGCTGGCCAGCACCCGGCAATTGGAAGCACTGGTCCTCCATGGAAACCGCGGGGCGCGCGACCTGACGCCGTTGCGCGGACTGCCGCTGAAGTCCCTTACGATCAGCGGGACCTCCGTGTCGGACATGTCGCCGCTGGACGGCATGCCGCTGGAGAGGATCGAATGTGATCCTCCTGTGATCGCTCATCCCGCGAACGAGAAGGTGTTGCGATCCATCAAGACGCTGAAGACGATCAACCAGCTTCCGGCAGAGGAGTTTTGGAAGCAGGTGGACGCGGGGATGGCGCCCGCCGCGCGATGAGTGCTCCTCGCCCGATCACGCATTGACCCGGAAGCCGAGCGCCGCGGATAGGCGGAGCAGCTCCGGGGCCGCTCCCGGCAGCGCGATGCGCGCGGCGGGGAATTCGCGGCGGGTCCAGTACTTCTTGCGCAGGCGCTCGAACCGGACGGCCAGGGTCTCGCCCTCCGGCGCGCGGGCGCCGCGGAGGTCGCGGTCGTCGCGCGCCAGGTCGTAGACGCCGAGGACCAGGTCCCGCAGCACCTCCTGGTCGGATCGGCCGGCGGTGGGGACGGCCACCTCGGGCGGCGGCGTGCCCGGCGCGATGGCCGTGGAATCCCAGGAAGGCTTGATCTCGAAGAAGCGGCAGGCCGCCTCGTAGACCTGCGCGGTTCCCGCGAGCTTGCCGTCCCACGAGTAGCCGGCGATGTGGGGGGTGCCGACCGCGGCGGCATCCAGCAGCGCGGGGTCGATCTCCGGCTCGTGGTCCCAGACGTCCAGCACCGCGGCGGAGACCTGTCCGCCGGCCAGCGCGAGCTTGAGCGCGGCCTCGTCGACGACCTCGCCGCGCGAGGCGTTGAAGAAGAGCGCGCCGGGCTTCAGGCGCTCCAGGAAGCGGCAGTCCACCATGCCGCGCGTCGCGAAGGGGCCGTCGTCGGTCAGCGGGACGTGCAGCGTGACGATGTCCGCCTGCGGGAGGATCTCGTCCAGCGGCCGCAGCACGGCGTCGCCCTCGGTCTGCGCGCGCGGCGGGTCGTTCTGGAGCGGCCGCATCCCGAGCGCCGAGGCCTTCGCCACCACGCGCCGTCCGACCTGGCCCACGCCGACCACCGCGATCGTGCGCCCGGCCAGATCGAACCCGCCCTTCTCCGCCATCGTGAGCAGCGCGGCGGTGATGTACTCGGCGACGCTGGTGGCGTTGCAGCCCGGCGCGGCGGTCCACGCGACGCCGAGGTCGGCGCACGCGGCCCCGTCGATGTGGTCGAAGCCGGCGGTCGCGGTGCCGACGAACGCGACCCTGGTGCCCTCCAGCAGCGAGCGGTTCACGGTCGTCTTCGACCGGATCACCAGCGCGTCGGCGTCCAGCAGGTCCTCCCGCACGATCTCGCGGTCGGGCTTCACCACCACCTCGCCGACGGTCGCGAACGCCTCGCGTCCCGCCAGCACGCTCCGGGCACATATCGTCTTCATCGGCCGCGATCATGCCGCGGCGCCGTCGGACTCCTCAAGCCAAATGCGGCGCCGGCTCGGCGCGCTCAAGGGGCGCCTGCGCATCCATCCGCACGTCCGCACCGTCGACGCGCGGCGCTGCGCCGCGGCGGCTAGACCCCCCGCATCGCGGCGGCGAAGCGCTGCTGCCGCGCGGGCGGCGGCGCGACGGGCGACGGGGTCGCGAGCATCGCCTTCACCTCGGCGACGCGCACGGCCGGGTCGGGATGGGTCTTCGAGAAACCGAGTCCGCCCGGCTTGTAGCCCTTCGCCATCTCGCCGAGCATGTCGGTCAGCGCGGAGGGGTTGTAGCCGGCGGCGGAGAGGATGCGGACCGCGGCCGCGTCGGCCTCGCGCTCGGAGGCGCGGCCGTACCCGCTGTTCATCAGCGTCTGCGAGATGTCGCCGATCGACCCCTCGAACGCGGTCACCGCCTCGGCGAGGTCGGCGCCGCCGAGCGACTTGCCCGCCTCGACGACCATCGTCGTGAACGCGCCGGTCCACCGGCTCTTCTTGATCGCGCGGAGGCCGTGCTTGTGCTCGATGTGCCCGATCTCGTGCGCGAGCACCGCGGCCAGGGCGTCCTCGGTCCTGCACAGCCGCAGCATGCCGCGCGTGACGGTGACCAGGCCGCCGGGCCCGGCGAACGCGTTGACCTCGTCCGAATCGAGCACGAGGAAGTGGTAGCCGCCGAACGTCTCCGGGCGGCTGGAGAACAGCGCCAGCGACTGGCCGAGCTGGTTGACGTAGCGGCTCAGGTCCGCGCGGTCGTACGGCTTGTAGGAGCCGAGGATGGTCGCCGTGACCGAGCGCCCGATCCAGTACTCGTTCTCGGGCGTCAACTGCTCCAGCGCGCTGCCGAGCGCCGTGCCGGTCTTCGCGATGGCCTGGGCCTGCTCGTGCGACACGGTGCCGGTGGCCTCGCCCACCGCGGCGACGCCCTCCGCGACCACCTTGACCGCCTCGCAGCCCGCCGAGAGCCCGAGGACCGCGCCGGCGCCGATCGCCGCGCATGCCGCCTGCAGGAGGCGCCGGTTCATCGCGCACCCCCTTCCCGCGGCGCCACTTGGCCCGCGGCCAGGAACGCCTCGGCCTCGGCCGCGGTGACGCGGATCGCCTCCATGCGGTCGACCCAGGCGAAGTCGAGGGTCGGATTCTTCGAGCGGTACTCCCGCTCGATCTGCTGCGTGAAGCCCTTGGCCGCCAGCGAAACCTCGCTGGCCGAGGCGCCGGCCTGCGCGCTGCCCGAGCCGGCCTTGAGCTGCAGGCGAGCGGTGGTCAGCGCCGACTCGTGCATCCACCCCGTCTGCCCGGCCGCCGTGCGGACCTGCACCCAGGGCTTCGACGGCTGGACGACCTCGACCTGCGTGCCGTAGGGAAGATCGGCGACGACCTTGCCGAGGAACGAGGCCGTGGCGCGGACCTGACCGGACCGCACCTGGACGCTCATCGGCTGCGGCGGCGCGGCGGAGGCCGCGAGGGCCGCCAGGGCCAGGACAGGGATCGAAAGCCATCTCTTCATGCGCGCCTCCTTGTCAAAACGACGCTCTTCGTTCACCTTTGACGAAAGCATATGTACGCCGCGTGAAACCGGAACGCAACCCTGTCGCCGTCGCCTTCGCGCTGCTCGCGGCCTTCGGAATCGTCTCCGGATGCGCGACGCAGGGCCGGATCGCCCGCGGGATCCCGGCCTCGCGCCGCGACCACCCCGAGATCCTCGTGCTCGAGGCCACCGCGTACTGCCCCTGCGGACAATGCTGCGGCTGGCGGCGCAACTGGCTCTTCCGCCCCGTCATCGCCTCCGGCCCCCACCGCGGGAAGCCCAAGGCCGTCGGCATCACCGCCAGCGGCACCGAGGCGCGCCCCGGCACCATCGCCGCGGACACGCGCGTGCTGCCGTTCGGCACCATTCTCTACGTGCCGGGCTACGGCTACGGCCGCGTCGAGGACACCGGCGGCGACATCAAGGGCAACCGCATCGACCTCTTCTACCGCAGCCACGACGACGCCCTCGACTGGGGCCGGAAGAAGGTCCGCTGCAAGGTCTGGAAGCCGGCGCGGCGGTGAGGGGCAGCCGAGAGCGGAGAGCGAAGAGCACAGAGCGGAGAGCGCAGAGCCAAGAGCGGAGAGCGCAGAGCGGAGAGCTAAGAGCGAAGAGCGGAGGGCGAACGTGACTCCTGGATGCTGAGACTTCCTTCCGGATCCTGAAACCTGACACCTCGCGCCGCCTTCCCACCCGCCGCGGGCGGGTATACGATCCGGGCGCCATGAAGACCCACCCCGCCATCCCTGCCGTTCTCCTGCTGATCTCCGTCGCGGTCGCCGGCGCCGCGCCACGGCCGTGGGACGACTACCGCGTCATCCTGTGGACCGGGGACTCCGCGTGGAAGACGCCGGAGAGCGCCGCCGTCTTCCCGGACCGCCTCCGCGAGATCGGCGCGACGCACGGCATGGTCCACGGCCGGGCCGACGGCGACGCGCTGCGCAAGGCCGGGATCCCCTACTACGCCGAGAACCTCGTCAGCCGCGGCCTGTGCCTGAAGTGGAACTCGCGCGTGCGCGACTGGGACGGCTTCGTCACCGCGTGGGCCAAGGACCGCAACCGCGACGCCTTCGTCCGCGAGTACGGCCTGTGCGACCCGGCGTGGCTCGAGGGCATCCACCGCGACGTGCGCGAGATCGTGACGCGCCACGCGCCGCACGCGCCGCTGGCCTACGACCTGCGCGACGAGATCTCGATCACGATCTCGGCGAACCCGTTCGACTTCGACTTCTCGCCCGGCACGCTCGCCGCCTTCCGCGGGTGGCTCCGCACGTCCCACGGCTCGCTCGACGCGCTGAACCGCTCGTGGGGCGCCGCGTTCGCCTCGTGGGACGCGGTCCTCCCGTTCACGACCGACGAGATCAAGAACCGCATGGCCTCCGGCGACGCGATGCCGCGCGGCCAGCCCGACTGGCAGGCCCTCGCCCGCCTCCGCTACGACCCCGTCGCCGCGCGACGGGAGCCCGGCCGCTGGAATTTCGCGCCGTGGTGCGACTTCCGGACCTTCCTCGACCTCACGTGGGCCGGGATCCTCGACGGTCTTCGGACGACGTCGCGCGCGATCGACCCCGCCACGCCCGTCGGCATCGAGGGGACCCAGATGCCGCACCCGTTCGGCGGCTACGACCTCTGGCGGCTCTCGCAGGTGCTCGACTGGATCGAGCCCTACGACATCGGCGGCGCGCGCGCGATCTTCGGCTCGTTCATGGAGGGGAAGCCCATCCTCAGCACGATCGGCGAATCGAAGGAGAACGCCGCCCGCCGCCGCCTGTGGCACCTGCTGCTCGAGGGCGACCGCGGCTGCATCCTCTGGTGGAGCGAGGACTGCATCGACTGGAAGGCGCCCGGGTTCCCGCTGACCGCGAAGGGCCGCGCCCTCGCCGCCGTGACGCGCGAGATGACCGGCCCGCTCGCCGCGCTGCTCGTCCGCGCCCGGCGCGAATGGGATCCCGTCGCGATCCACTACAGCCAGCCGTCCGTCCAGGTGAACTGGCTGATCGAGTCCACGGTGGACGGCCGCACGTGGCACCGCCGTTTCTCGAGCTACGAGTCGACGCACAACCGGCAGGCCGCGCAGCGCGTCGCCTGGCTGCGGCAGCTCCGGCGCGCGGGCTGCACGCCCCGCTTCCTTTCGTCGGAGCAGATCGAGCGCGGCGACCTCGCGGGGGGCGGTTGGAAGGCCCTCGTGATGCAGGGATCGCTCGCGATGTCGGACCGCGAGGCCGCCGCGGTGCGCGCGTTCGCCGCCGCGGGCGGCACGCTCGTCTACGAAGGCGAGCCCGCGGCCTTCGACGAGCGCGGGCGCCTGCGCGCCGCGCCGGTGTTCGAGGCGCGCGCGGCGTGCACGAACGTCGCGGCGGCCGTGGCGGCGGTTCCGGCGCCGGTCCGCGTGTCGCCGGCGGCGGCGGGCGTTGTGGTCCATCGCTACCGCCTCGGCGACGCGCGGCTGATCGCGCTCGAGCGCGACGCCGACGTCCGGATGGGCGAGGACCTGAAGCTGGTCGGCGGCGACGCCGCGTCGGAGACGCCGGTCGAGGTCGAGGTGACGCTCGACCGCGCGGGCCACGTCACCGACCTGCGCGACGGCCGCCGCCTCGGGCGCACCGACCGCGTGCGGCTGACGGTCGATCCGTGGCGGCCGTCGATCCTGGCCGTCACCGACGCGCCGCTGCCCGACGGCGACCCGGTCGCGCACCTCGCGGCCGCCGCGGCGCGTCAGGGAGCGCGGAAGCAGTAGACGTGCTTCTTGCCGCGGAGGTAGAGATCCCGTCCCGCCACCGCGGGCGAGGCGTCGAAGCCGTCCTCCAGCCGGTTGAGCGCGAGCACCTCGAACGTGCCCGCGTCCCGGATCACCGCCACCGTGCCGTCGCGGCCGGGCAGGTAGAGACGCCCGTCGGACACGATCGGCGAGGCATAGATTGACTTCATCCCCTCGATGCGCTGGCTGTCAAAGAGGACCGTTCCGGTTGCGGCATCGACGCACGAGAGTTTCGGCTGCGTGCCGGAAACGAAGAAGAGCCGCGTCCCGGACAGGACCGGCGACGGAACGTACGGCGCGTTGCGCTTGAGTTCCCACTTCACCGCATCGGTGCCGGTCAGGTCGCCGGTGCGACCGAGCGCGATCGCCTGCACGGCGTTGCCCCGGAATCCGCTGGAGCAGTAGACGACGCCGTCGCCGGGCACGGGCGTCGGGATGACGTTGACGGTCTGGCCGCCGCACTCCCAGTTCACATTCCCGGTTTCGGGGTCGTAGCTGCGCGTGCGGTTCGTGCCGGAGACGATCGCCTGGAGCTTCCCGCCATGCCCGACGACGAGCGGCGTGGTCCACGAGGAGGCTTCGTCCCGCGGCTTGCGCCACAGGACCTCGCCTCTGTCGCGGTCGACGGCCGCGATGGCCGAGCCCGCTTCCTGGTCGAGCAGCGCGATCACGGCGCGGCCGGCGAGGGCCGGCGAGGAGGCCTCGCCGAACGTCACGCGCATCGTCATGCGGCCGAGGTCGCGGCTCCACGTGAGGGCGCCGTCCATCGTGAGGCAGTGCAGGCCGCGCGAGCCGAAGAAGGCCCAGAGGTGGCGGCCGTCGGTCACCGGCGAGCCCGAGGCGAACCCGTGGTCCGGGTGCGTGCCCTCGTGGGGCACTTCCTTGCGGACCGTCGTACGCCAGAGGGTCTTCCCGGTGTGGCGGTCGAGGCAGACGACATCGAAGGCGTAGGGAACGGTCGGCGTGCGGATGCCGAAGTTCGCCGCCATCGCGTTGGCGGGCGGCGTCCCCTCGTCGGTCGCGGCCGTGGCGGGCTGGGCGGTGAGGAGGAAGAGCCGGTCGCCCCAGATGACCGGCGTCGATTCGCCGCGGCCGGGCGTGTCGATGCGCCAGCGGAGGTTCTGCGTCGCGCCGAAGGTCACGGGCAGGCCCGCGCCGTCGGCGCGGCCGGTCATTCCCTCCCCGCGCCATGCGGGCCAGTTCGTGACGGCGGCGGGGGCGGAGGCGGCGAGGAGCGCGAGGGCGGCGAGGGTGTGAAGGCGGTGAATAGTCATGCGGGGCTCCTGCGGGGTTTGCGGGCTCTCGCGGCCAAAAGCCCGGTGGGACCGCCCGATTGGGTCCGCCCGGCGGGGCCGCGGGTTGCGGCGGCGAGAAGGGCGAGCAGTTCGGCCATGGGGAGGCCGACGACGTTGGTGTAGGAGCCGCGGATGCCGCGGACCATGTGGGCGGCGCCTTCCTGGATGCCGTAGGCGCCTGCCTTGTCCATCGGGTCGCCGCTGGCGATGTAGGCCTCGATCTCGGCGGCGCCGAGCCGGCGGAACACGACATCCGTCGCGATGGTTCGCGAGACGCGGCGGCGGGGACGGCCGGGCGCGTCGACGACGACGGCGATCCCGCTCATGACCTGGTGCATGCGGCCCGAGAGCGCGCGCAGCATGCGGCGGGCGGCGGCGGCGTCGCGCGGCTTGCCCAGGATGCGGCGGCCGAGGACGACGATCGTATCGCACCCGATCGCGGCGCGCGCGCGGCGCGCGGGGCCGAGCCGGTCGGCGACGGCGAGGGCCTTGTCCAGTGCGGCGCGGCGCGCAAAGGCGGCGGGAAGCTCGCCGGGGCGCGGCGTCTCGTCGATGTCCGGCACGACCACGCGGAAGGCAAGGCCTGCGCGGGCGAGAAGCTCGCGGCGACGGGGCGAGCCGCTGGCGAGGACCAGGTCGACCGTACGGCTCCGGGAATTCGCGCGCATGCGCGGGAGGATGAGGACAGGGCGGCCCCGGGTCAATCGCGAAGCGGCGCCCACGGGGGCTGCTCGGGGAGGGCGGCGAGGAAGTCGTCCGTCAACGCTTCGGCATAGGCGCCCGCGAAAGTGCCGGCGAGCCACCGCGGCCAGGCCTCGTCGAGGAGGCGGTTCCACGACGCGCCCTCGCGGCCCGGGACGATCGGAAGAAAGGCGATGCCGGTCTCCCGGGCGGCCGAGAGGTCGCCGGGGGCATCGCCGATGATGGCGGCGCGGGCGGGCGGGATCCCCGCGTCGTCGAGGGCGGCGCGGATCTGCGCGGGCTTGGGGCCGCGGTCGCTGCCGCCGATGCGCGCGACGAGCCCCGCGATGCCCGACTCCGTCCACTCCGCGAGCAGCTGCTCCTCCGGCGCCTGCGAGACGACGGCGAGTTCCGCCGTCTCCCGCATCGCGGTCATCGCGCGCACCGCCTCCGGAACCGGCGGCATGCGGCCGGTGCGGGCGAGCCGGACGCTGAAGTCGCGGGACCATTCGAGGATGCGCGCCAGTTCGGGATCGCCGGTCGCCGTGACCGCCGCGGCCAGGGTGCCGTTCGTCCAGTCCGGTCGGGAATCCATGAAGCGCCGCAGCGAACCGAGCCGGGGCAGATCGACCGGGAGCGGGCCCGGTCCGAGCCGGTCCCGGAGGAAGCCGATGATCTGCACGAGCCCGGACAGCCTGTGACTCCCGCGCGACCGGCCCTCGAGGTTGACGAACCGGATCACCTCTTCGGCCATCCGCGCGATCGGCCCGAGGCCGAAATGCCCGATCGTCGTGTCGCGCATCACCTCGAACTTCGCCGGCATGTTCGGGAACACCGAGCCGTCGGAGTCGATGGCGATCAGCCTGTCGCTTCCCCGTGACTTCATCGCCTCTTCGCTGCCGGTATCCGGCCTCCGGCGCCCCGGAGCGCGGGCATCACGCCTCGCGGATGGTGACCGACTTCATCGCGTCGCCCTGGCGGATGGCGAGGACGACGTCCTTGCCTTCCGTGACGGCGCCGAAGACGGTGTGCTTGCCGTCGAGATGGGGCTGCGGGCCGAGCGTGATGAAGAACTGGCTGCCGTTGGTGTTCGGCCCCGCGTTCGCCATGGAGAGCACGCAGGGGGCGTGCTTGAGCGGGTTGCCGACGGTCTCGTCCTCGAACCGGTAGCCCGGGCCGCCGCGGCCGGTGCCGGTCGGGTCGCCGCCCTGGACGACGAAGCCGGCGATGACGCGATGGAACACGACGCCGTCGTAGAAGCCCTGGCGGGCGAGGAAGACGAAGTTGTTCACCGTCTTCGGCGCGTGCTTCGGCTCGAGCCGGATCACGACCGTTCCGCGGGTCGTTTCGACCACGGCGTCGTAGGTCCTGGCGGCGTCGATCCCCATCGCGGGCGGTTGATTCCACTGTTTTGCAGGCATGTCGGTGTCTCCGGGTTGACCTGTGCGCGCGGAGGATACGGCCCGTCCCGCGGCGCGGGAAGCACGAAATCCTAGTCGATCATCGGGCTCTGGCGGCGGCCGAAGACGGCGATGTCGCGGAAGCTGCGGAAGCCGGCGATGTCCGCGAGGCCGGCGAGCGGCTCGATGAGGACGGGGATCCCGGATTCCTGCAGCGCGGCGAACGAGTTGAGGCCGCCGAGGACGATCATGCCGGCGCGGCCCTCCTGAACGGGGATGTCGAGCAGCGGCCGGCTCGGGCGGCCGATCTCGAGGATGGCCCCGAGGTCGTGCCGTTGCATCTCGCGCTGGATCCGCCGGACGTCCGGCACCGCGACCGCGGGGATCTCCCGGAAGCTCGCGCCGACGAGGCCGTCGCCGGTGCGCGCCGCCGCCAGCACCCTCGTCATGCCCGCGCGGATGAAGATCGCGAGCGGATCGACCGTCGTGCCGCGGTACTCGAGCAGCTCGACGAACCGCACCGGCCTCCCCCCCGCCATCTCCAGGAGCCCGCCGTAGCGCGACACCACGGGGATGCCGTACTTGAGCAGGATCCCGTTCACCGCGACGCTGCAGGCCGTGCCGAAGGCGACGCAATCGTACGGCACCGCGCAATCGCCCACCCGCTCCCCGGCCCGGCCGAGGATCAGGCGCGACCCCATGCCCAGCCGCGCCCGGACGACAGGCTCGATCTGCTGGATCGACCGCGGCAGATCCCGTTCGTCGATCCGCGCCACGTTGACCACCATCGACCCGGCCCCGGTCCGAAGGTCGAAGGTCATCCGGTAGCCGAGATCGTCCACCTGCGAGGCGATGAACCCGACCTTGTCCGCCGCGCCGGCGCGAAGGACTTCGTCGCCGCCCCGATCCGTCAGCACGCGCCCATGCCGGCGGTCGACCGTCCGAGTCAGCCCCGCCCGGTCGAGGTGCAGCAGGTGATACCGCACCGCACGCGGCCGAAGGTCCACCCCCATCCCCGCCAGCGCCTCCGCCAGCCGCGCCGCACCCACAGGCCCCGGCGCCCGGTGCAGCGCCCGCAGGATCGCCCCGCGCGCCCGCTCCGACCTCGTCTCTGTCCCCCTCCCCATCGTCCCCTTCACCATCGCCATCCCCCCATCACATCTCTGTCCCCACTGTCCCCACCGCC
>Ga0194113_10001505_pt1 | contig 31986 bp, 29 predicted proteins | sample TA2MahC200mmetaG_FD_146193 | JGI IMG/M metagenome (GOLD analysis project Ga0194113, IMG submission 146193) | Freshwater microbial communities from Lake Tanganyika, Tanzania - TA2015017 Mahale Deep Cast 200m | ecosystem: Environmental > Aquatic > Freshwater > Lake | place: Tanzania: Lake... | reverse complement strand
CTGGGGATATATCCCAGATTCTGACCCGCTTCACCTCATACCGTTGCTTAGCGCGAATCGCAACACGCGATTCGACCTATTCCATGCGGGCTATCCCTATAGCCGCCATATTGGCATGCTTGGCAAGCATTGGCCAAATGTGTGGTTGAATATGTGTTGGATGTATGTCATCACAATGGAGGGCAGCCGACAAAGTCTGAGTGAATGGATTGACCTGGTACCTGTTGAACGGATTTTAGGTTTCGGGTCGGATGTGGGGTGGCCGGAGATGATTTATGGGCACTTAGTCATGGCGCGGTCGTGCATCGCTGATGTGCTGGCTGAAAAAGTACGCCGAGATTTTCTGAGTGAAACGGTGGCTATGGACCTTGCTCGTAAGATACTGCATGATAATGGGGTGGCGTTCTATGGCTTGTCAAATTAGGGCAAGCATCCCTGCTTGCCACCTTCGCAAGCAAATTGCATAGGTAATTTTCAATATTAAACTTTATGAAATCGTAGAGCCCTGTGTCTTGTGTCTGAGAGTGAAACGTGATACGTGATTAAATCATCATCACTTATCACGTTTCACGTTTCACGTTTCATTCTTCACATAAGCAAATTGCGATGAGAATTTTGTAAACTTTAATAATCAACACCATCTAACCTATATTTTAACAAGCTGCTCTGCATGCTGGGCGACTTTGCAGATGGCCGACAGAATACTGTCCGCAGCTTCTGGCACTGGGTCACTTAGCACCGGCAGAAAGACCAGGCATTCCCGCATCTGCTCTGTAACAGGGAAATCGCCTAACTTGTAACCGGGGTAATCTCCACATAAGGGGCCGCGGTTTTTAGTGAATATATCAAAACCCTTGGCGAACAGTGGTAACGTATGTAGCAGTGGATACCCTCCGTCGTTAGCCGGAAGTCCCTCTTTTTGCAGAGCCTCAATGAACGACCTGGTAGGCAGCCCGCCATGTTCTTCGGGGACGTGAAGTGTTGGGAAGCCATAAAAGCCGCCTCGTTCGACGCCTGGGTAAGTTTTCACCGGTTGCAAACCTGGGATATCGGCAAGCCCTGCCTCGACCGCCTCAATGTATGCGGCGCGGCGCGAGTTCAGTTCCTTCAATTTGCGAAGTTGGACTTGAGCAATACCTATCCCCAAAGGATGAGCGCGAAATTTCATGCCGAGTCCAAGGGGCTGAAATTCGGCGTATTTCTCCGTTACCAGGTCAAGCCCGCGGATGCGGTTGACTTGTCCGACGAGGCAGGCGCGCTCGAAAATCTCAGTATCGTTGGTTGCAATCACTCCTCCCTCACCAGCGCTTGTCGGCTTGCTCCCCTGGAGGCTCCAGCAAGCGGCTTGTCCGAAACTCCCCACCGGTCGTCCTTTATACGAAGCACTGTGCGCATGCGAACAATCTTCAATAATTGGGATGCCAGTTTCGTCGCTGATTTTCATAATTTCGTCCATGTCGCATACGTTGCCCCAAAGGTGAACGACAACGATTGCCGCAGTGCGTTTAGTGATGCGACGTCGGATGTCCACCGGGTCCGCCATCAGCGTTTCCGGGTCGCTTTCACAAAAAACTGGCCGTGCTCCTAACAGCGGCACAGGCGCAATTGTACAAATCCAGGTGTACGTGGGGCAAATCACCTCATCACCCGGCCCAACTCCTACTCCAAAGTAAGCGCTATAGAGGGCGGATGTGCCATTCATGGTCGTGATAGCGTATTTAGAGCCTATCCGTTCTCGCCACTCCTGCTCAAACTGGCGTACAACAGGGGTTCCGCCAGAAAGCTCATTGCGCAAGGTCATTTCATAAGCCACTCGGGCTTCTTCTTCTGTAATCTGTTGCCAGCGGTCAAGCGCGGGAAACTGGGATTTGCCAGTTTGCACAAACACCGGCGGGCCACCCAGCGCTGCCGGCAGGTCATCTGATAAAGGTTTTTGTTCGTGCTTCATCAAAAACTCCTTTTGGATTCCTATTATTTCGGCATGTTTCAGAAAATAGTTTACATTTCGGCGGATGGTAATTGGGCAAGACGGCAAGACGGCAAGATGGCTAATAGTTCTTTGCCTCCCTGCCCCCTTGCCCTCTTGCCCCTTTGCCACTTTGTCAACTAATTTTTGAGAAAATTTGAAATATGCCCTATTTTTAGTCCATTAGTATACCATAACCATTACTCAAATTCAAAAGAGATTTTTGTTGAAATGAATATAAGAAATTGGTAAAATTATTAATAATCGTGCAAACCTTGAAAGGGTTCTGAACCTTTTCAAGATTATTACCATTTTGCACAAGGAGGAAGGAAGATGGCCTTCAGTGATTTCAAAAATATTGAGCAAGTCATTCAACTATATCCTCTTCAAATAAAGCGCGAGAGGTTCCTTCCAGGGGTACAACTTGAACTGCCGGCATTGTTTATGGAAAACCTCAATTTCTCACTGGAAAGACAGGCAGTACAAGAAAGTGAGGTATTTTTCCGCGAAAGTTTCATCTTTCCTTTCCTACAACAAGCCTGGAAGCGCCATCCCAAATTAAAACTTTGGGTCAATCAAACTCTAAAATATGACGATAACCTGTTTGGCGAACCAGATTACTTCGTCTCCGCTTGGACCGAGAAAGAAGTCATTTACAAACTCGTGAACAAACCGCTCTTGGCCGTCGCTGAAGCCAAGAAACAAGATTTTGAAGGTGGGTGGGCACAATGTTTGGCTGAACTCATTGCATGCCAGAAGGTGAACGCTAATGAACAAATCACGGTATATGGCATCGTTTCGACGGGTATTATCTGGGAGTTTGGTAACCAAACTTTTCTTTAAGAAAGAAAAGTTTGATCAAAAGAAATAAGAGGAATAAGTAAATTAGAGAAGAATGTTTTTACCCGCGACCCGCTTTCCTACACCATTGCTGACCCACAAAGAGTATTGGGAATCTTAGATTTCGTTTTCATGGAATGCGAAAAGCAGCTTTGATTTTATTGTCCGTGAAAAGAGATTATGGAGGGAAAAATGTTTGAAGACGATTTAGATAATTTCTGGAAGCAAACGCTCTGTGAATTGGCTGAAATTCCTCTGGATGCTCATCTTGAGCCTGCGCCGGAGCAGAGCGGACGGGAATATACCACTTCCCAGGTAACGCTGACCAGTTGGGGTGGAATCAGAATCCGAGCCTGGTACTCTGTACCTAATGACGCCCCACGAAAGCGTTTCAGCGCTGTTATGACTGCGCCGGGTTACAGCGGTGCCAAACTTATCCCCGTCCACCTGGTGCAGCAGGGATATGCAGTGTTGACACTTTATCCAAGAGGGCAGGGCGAGAGCCAAGCAGAGTGGGAATTGGAAGCAGGAACCAAGCTGATTTATCATATTACCGACAGAAATCAGTACTATTACCGCGGAGCCTATGCCGATTGCGTGCGGGGCCTTGACTTTCTCGCAAACCGGGAGGAGATTGATGCGGAGAGAATTGGGATGTGGGGACGGAGCCAGGGGGGAGGATTGACGTTGACAACTGCTTCCCTGGATAGCCGTCTAAAAGCCGCTGTCGCAGAAGAGCCGTTTTTATGTAACTATCCCGTAGCGATTGAAACGGTGAAAACCCACCCTTACGCGGAACTGAGCGAATATCTGAACGCTCATCCGTCCCATCAAGCAGCGGCGCTGGCGACTCTGGCCTGGTTTGACCCGATGTCGTTAGTAGAACGCATTACCTGTCCCGTTCTGGTGAATGTCGGGGTGAAGGATGAGGTTTGCCCATTCCGGACGATTATGCCGGTGTTCGAGAAGATTAAATGCCAGAAGGCATTGATGATTTACCCGGATTTGGGACATTCTCCCTGTACGGATTTTAACAATCACGCCCAAAACTGGCTGGACCGATATTTGGGTTAGGAGTATCTCTCTTGATTGACGGGTAGCCGAATTCGCCAGAATTCGGGTGGATGGCAATCCCGAACTTTGGCAAGTTCGGCTACAATAGGAGGAAAACATGAATTGCGCTGAGAGAATCGAAGCAATTTTTGAAGGGAAGCTTGTTGATAGAATCCCTTTTGCTCTCAAGGGATGGAGGATACCGAAAGGTGAAATGGAAAGAACCCTTATGAAAGATGGTCTCTGTATCATTGATTCCAGGTCGGTCTATAAATCGGTGAGTCCAAATATTAAAACGGAAACCCAAACCTTCAACAAGGATGGCGCAGTTTATCAGAGAACGACCATCAAGACGCCCAAAGGTGAGCTTTCTTCCCTGACGAAACAAGTACCATCGCCAAAAACCGAAAGCACTACCTGGCGGATGGAAATGATGTTCAAAGGCCCAAAGGATTATGATGCTGTTGAATTTATGATAAGGGATAGACGGTATTCTCCCGATTATGAACCCTTTCTCAAAGCCCAAGAGCAAAGCGGTGGTGAATCTTTCTTTAAAACCTCCGCTCCAGGTTCTCCCTTGCATGACATTATGTACAGCATTATGGGTCTGGAAACCTTTAGCATTGAATGGGCAGAGAGAAGAGAACGAGTTATCGCGCTTCATGACGCTATGGCTGAAAACGAGCGAGAAATTTATTCCATTATCGCAAAATCTCCGGCAAAGGTTGTACAATGTGGTGGAAATTATTCACCGGAGGTGCTCGGCAAGGAGAGGTTCGTAGATTATGTTTTGCCACATTGGGAGGAGGTTGCCGCCATCTTTCATGAAGACGGTAAACTGTTAGGTTGCCATCTTGATGCGAATAACAAACTTTGGGCAAAGGAAGTGGGTGATTCTGGATTAGATTGGATGGAGGCTTTCACACCGGCGCCTGATACCGATATGACCGTTGCCGAAGCCAGAAAGATGTGGCCGGGGAAGGTATTGTATATCAATTTTCCTTCGTCGGTGCATCTTGAGAAAGCAAGCGTCATTGAAGAGACAACGAAACAGATTCTCAAAGAGGCTGCTCCAGGAGACCGGTTCATTGTCGGTATTACAGAAAATGTTCCGGATAACAGGTGGCCAGAAAGCTTTTATACGATTCTAAAGACGATTAATAAATTCGGCAGATTGCCTATCAATGGCTAAACGGCAAAACGGCAAGAGGGCAAGAGGGCAAAATGGCAATTATCATCTTGCCAATCTACGAATAGCAGGTTTAGTATATTTTCTCGCGGTTTACTATTCTTCCTCTTATTTCTTTTGATTAAACTTTTCTTCCAAAAGAAAAGAAAAGGAGCTTTTATGTTCTTCTTTTCTTTTGGTCAATCTTTTCTTCCGAAGAAAAGAAAAGATTGGAAGAAAAAGTTGACCAAAAGAAATAATTGGAAGAGAAGAACTTTTCTTTCTAAAAGAAAAGTTTGGTTACGTTTGTCTTAACCATAACTAATACTAAACCTTAAAAACTGGAGGTATAAAAATGGCTGTAGTACTTGATATTATGGAAACTCAACAGTTTGATTTCCTCAAAGCCCCACAGATTTGGGGTACATTTGAAAGTCTCCGGGAATACCTGTTCAATCAGTTCCAAAATGTGCCGTTTATTCCGGAGACAGGCTTATCTCTCGAAGAACTAAAACAGGAGGTTGAAGAGTATCTTCAAACCCATTCTGACCAGCCCAAAGTTCTGCAGAAAGCCAACGTCTACCGCATTGTGGTGACGCGTGGGCAGATTTATTTAGACCCACTCGACTGGTTTGCTGACAAACTCAATCATGGCGGCCTGGTGACGAAGGTTCGTGATGGATGGTATCATGAAGCCAGGACAGGCGCTATCAAGAAGGAAGCCGACTGGTTCGACGAGGTGAACAAACTCGGTATAATCAGGGGTGGACTGGATATGGGCCACATTTCCCCCGGCTGGGAGAATATGTTCGCTGGCGGATTGACAGGACTAATCGAACAGGCACAACAGAATCGAGAAAGTTTAGGCTCTGAAGCAACGGAGGAACAGCTTGCATTTTACGAGGCGGTGGAGATGGTCTACCAGGCAACGATTACGCTTGCGGAACGTTTTTCCGAACTTGCCCAGAAGATGATTCTCGATTATCCAGAACACGAATTACGCCTGCGTGCGGTCGCTGACGTCTGCAAACGTGTCCCCGCTTATGCGCCGGTGACCTTCTATGAAGCTCTGCAGTTCGCGTGGTTGATGCATGAGATGATAGAGATGGAGGGCGAAATGGTGCGGTCAATGGGGCATTTTGACCGAATATTTTATCCTTATTACCGGGCTGATATCGACTCCGGTCGCCTTACGCGAGAACAAGCTGCAAACTTTTTAGTAAAAAAGTTTGATCAAAAAAAGGCAAAGGAACTTATCAAGTTTTTCTGGTTCAAATATTACGCTCGCACCCGTGGAAAACACAATGGCAAAAACTTTGTGTTCGCCGGGCAGTATTCTGACGGTTCCACCCTTACCAACGAGTTGACATATTTAGCTCTGGAGGCTTATGAGGAACTGAATACGCCGGACCCGAAATTGTCGGTGCGGTTTTTACCCCCCCCCTGCCCCCCCCGTAAACAGGGGGGAACGCCTGACGAACTCTACAGGCGGATAGCTGACCTGATTAGGAACGGACATAATTCGTTCGTGCTGATGAATGATATACCGGCTGTTGAGGCGCAGGTTAAACGCGGCAAAACCTGGGAGGATGCACGTCTATATCTACCAATTGGTTGCTATGAACCGGCAGTTGATGGCAAGGAAGCGGCCTGTACGATGAATATAGAGATTAACTTAGCGAAAGCTTTAGAGCTTGCTTTGCACAACGGCGTCGACCCACTCAGCGGTCAGCAGATTGGACCTAACACCGGCGACCCTCGGCAGTTTGCCAATTTTGAGCAGATGTTTGACGCCTATACTAAGCAGATGGATTTTCTGCTTACTCGCACAGTGGAGTATGTTGGCGCTCATGAGCGTCAGTGGCCTCAGATTAACCCCTCTCCGCTTATCGCTGGCACTATTGATGACTGCCTCGCAAAGGGCAAGGACATTGGCCAGGGAGGCGCTCACTACAACGCGGTAGGTTGCGTGGGTATCGGATTGGCCAATGCCTGTGATTCCCTTTTGGGGGTCAAGAAGGCAGTTTTTGACGAAAAGCGCTTCACGATGGAGGAGATTTTAGACGCACTCAGGTGTAATTTTGAGAGCTACGAGCCGATGCGCCAGTATTTGTTGAACAAGGTTCCGAAGTGGGGCAATAACGACCCGGATGCAGATGCCATGGCAAAACGCATTGCCGATTACTACTGCAACAAGGTTCACACATTCACCAACGCCCGCGGTGGCCCGGTTCAGGCAGCGCTTTTCACCCTCACAACCCAGTGGTCAATGGGCAAAGTTACTGGTGCCTTGCCAGACGGTCGAAAGGCTGGCGAGTCGTTAGCGCCGGGTGTAGGCGCTACGCCGGGGCGGGACATGAACGGAGCGACCGGACTGATAGGTTCGGTTACAAAACTGGATTTTACGGAGACACCCAACGGGTCGGTACTGGATGTGATGTTGCATCCTACTGCTGTCAAAGGCGACGATGGGCTGAGTGCCTTTGTCACGTTGATTAAGACGTTTTTCGCCCAGGGTGGTTATGCTCTGCAGTTCAATGTTTTTGACGTTGATACTTTACGCGATGCCCAGCGATATCCTGAGCGTTACGCCTCGCTACAAATTCGTGTGACCGGCTGGAGTGCCTATTTCAATACGCTGTCAAAGTTCGAACAAGACCAGTTCATTGCCCGGAATATCCATACGATGTAACCAAACTTTTCTTTTAGAAAGAAAAGTTTTTATCTTCCAATTATTTCTTTTTGTCAACTTTTTCTTTCTTAAAGAAAAAGTTGGAAGAAAAGTTTAATCAAAAGAAATAAGAGGAAGAATGTAATAAACTTTGTTAAATTTATGGATACAAAATGAAGCGCATACATGGTATAATTTATATTTAGGTGAACAAATCGAACCTGTACCACCGGCACGGGTTGAGAAAAAATAATGCTAAAAGTTGTCCTTGATACAAATGTTTTGGTTGATGCTTTAAACGGGAGTGGTTTGACCTGGAAAATTCTCAATTTAGGGTTAAGGTCAAAGTTTCGATTGATTGTATCTTACGACATTCTATACGAATTGATGCGAGTTTTGCGAGAATATTTCGGCTGGTCTGATGAAAGAAGATACCGTTGGTATCAACGAATAGGTGATTGTGCTTTAGTTGTGCGCCCTTTAATCAAGGTTGAAGGATGTAGAGACCTGGATGATAATAAACTTTTGGAATGTTGTTTGTCAGGAAATGCTGACTACCTTGTTTCTCGGGATAATGATTTATTAGATATTGGTGAGTTCCATGGGGTGAAAATTGTTAATGTTGATGATTTCTGGCAAATCTTAGTAGGCAAGGGATTAGATGAAAATGAAACAAGCGTTTTATAGTGCGTAAAACGTAATGCATAATACGTAACGGAAATGATATTGTCAAGCTAAATATGGCATGATACAAATTTCCTCAAAAATTAGTTGACAATTTTACGTGATAAGTGATGAGTGATTTGGAGGAGGGGACTATTTTCTGAAACATGCCTTAAATATAGGAGAATTCTAATGGATGAAGTAAAAGGTCTGGTCTTTAATATCCAGAAATTCGCGGTTCACGATGGCCCTGGCATTCGGACGACGGTATTTTTGAAAGGATGCCCATTGCATTGTTGGTGGTGTCATAATCCTGAATCCATCAAGGGAAGGAAAGAGTTAGTGCTTTTTGACAACAAATGTATCGGTTGCGGTGAATGTTTCAAAGTGTGTCCCAACAAGGCGCATGAAGTTTTGCCCGACGGAAAGCGGGTCTATCATAAAGAAATATGTGTTCTTTGTGGTAAATGCACCGACATTTGCTACGCAGAAGCGCTGGTGATGGAAGGCAAGGAGATGACTGTTGAGGAGGTGATGGTGGAACTCAGAAAGGATATTCCATTTTATGAAAATTCTAATGGAGGAATTACGTTGTCAGGCGGAGAACCACTATTTCAACATGAATTTACTTTAGCGATTCTCAAACAGTGCAAATCTGAAGGCTTGCATACGGCGTTAGACACCTCTGGACAAGTTCCGTGGCGCGTTTATGAACGGGTTCTGCCTTATGTTGACCTGGTGCTGTATGACCTTAAACACATTGACTCTGTGACACACAGAAAGTATACAGGCGCGTCCAATGAACTAATTCTGGATAATCTCGTCAAAATAAGTGAATATGGCGTCCCAATTGAAATACGGGTGCCAATTATCCCCGGAATAAATGATGCCAAGAAAGATATTGTCGGCGCAGCGATGTTTCTAAATACACTCAAAAATATTATTTTGGTAGATTTACTGCCGTACCATAGATTGGGAGAAGCCAAATATAGCCGTCTCGGTGAAAAATATAAACTTGAGGGCTTACAGCCGCCCTCGAAAGAACATATAAACGAAATCGCAGAATGGATTCGGTCTTACGGTTTGGAAGTTCATGTTGGAGGGTGAACGGAAGTCGATACCAAATTCCTCCCCCTTGATGGGGGAGGCGTAGGTGGGGGTGAAAGCGGTATTCTTTATTGCATTCACCCTCCCCTAACCCATCAAGGGAGGGGAACTGCTTAGCACCTGCCAATGGACTTCTCAGTAACGATGTCATCTCCATTGTCGAGGATAAACAAGGGAATATATTGTTGGGGACATGGAATGGCGTCAATAGATACGACGGGACCTCTTTCCAGAAAGTCGGCTTTGAACAGCCGCTAGGGGGGACTGACGTGCGTTCCATAATTGCAGATGCCGATGGGAACATCTGGGTTGCCAAAGGAGGAGGGGTGATGAGATATGATGGTAAAAGCTGTAAAATCTTCAAAAGAGAGGATGGGCTGATACACAATGATATCGCCGCACTCTTGGAGGATAGCAAGTGGAACATCTGGTTTGGCGCTCCGCTGATGACGAGACGAGGGGCGGGCGTGAGCAGATACGATGGGGAAAAGTTTCAGAACTTCACGGTGGACGATGGACTTGCGAGTAACGCCGTTACGACGATATTCGAGGACAGTAAAGGGGACATCTGGTTTGGGACATACGGAGGAGGGGGCAGCCGATATGATGGAAAGCGATTTGAAAACCTCACAATCCATGATGGGCTTCCCGCAAACCAGTTGATGGCGATAACAGAGGACAGCTCTGGAAATCTCTGGTTCGGCATTTTGGGCGGCGGAGCATGCAGATGGGATGGAAAGGAGAAACAGGGATTGGTAGAAGTCGCTGACGATGGAACCCTTTTCCTCGCTGAAATAGGAAACGCTTCCTGGGAGCTACAGGATAGACTTCTCCGTTTCCTTGATTCTGGCGAGTTCCGCAGAGTAGGCGACAATAAATTGAGAAAGGCGGATGTCCGAATCATAATACTCCATCCAGACCTATCGGCCAGGACTCAAACTTTCCGCCTGCAAGCTTGATGTGCAGGATTGCCTCGGCGGAGCCGCCGAACTCCACGCTCATAGTTTCCATCTTGAGTGGATTTTGGCCAAAAACAAAAGTTTTGCCGGAAATCGCTTTCGCTGTTTCGGAAAGAGTCGGAACCGGTTGGGCTTCAGGAGGCTGTACTATCGTTCTGAGTGCTGCCTCTAACTGAGCAACGCCGGCGGGCTTCTCAGGCAAAGGCTTGTCCGGGTCTACGAGAGCTGCGGTGAGGAGAGGGTCAATCTCATCGTAATCGAAGCCGCCGCCCGTCGGCACTACAATCGCGTTTAAAAACGGTGCCACCTTGATGTACTGTCCGCCGCGCCCTGCGGCGGTGTACACTCCGCTCCCAGGCGTGACCCACCAGCCGTAGCCGTAATCGTCGCCCTCACTCGTTTTTATCTGGGGCTTAACCGAGTTTTCAACCCAGTCTCGGGAGACGACCTGCTTGCCTTCCCACTGACCTCTGTTGAGCCATAGATAGCCGATTTTGGCTGCATCGCGCGGGTGCAGGTAGATATCACCCGAACCGTTATTGTAGCCTTGGGGGGCGGTGGGCCAAATGGCTTCTTGAATGCCCAGGGGCTCAAAGAGGTTCTTGCGGGCGAATTCGAGGGCCGTCATTCCCGTAGCCTGCTGTAGGATGGGGAAAAGCAGGTGAATCACAGGGCTGTCGTATATGAAATTCGTGCCCGGTTCCCAGACCACCCTGCGATCGAGCGAGAACTGCACCCAGTCTGGACTTGCCATCATTTCCTTGAGGGTTCCCTCGTCTTGTTCCTTCCCCACGGAGTCAAGCCCCGATGACATACTGGTCAGATGTCTGACGGTGATGCGTTCTTTGCGAGCATCTCGGTTGACGATGGCGCGCTCAGGAAAAAACGACAGCATCGGTTGGTCAAGCTTGAGCTTTCCCCGGTCGGAAGCGATCGCAATAAGGGTGGTCATTATGCTCTTTGTCACCGACGCTAGCTCATGGACGGTCTTGCCGTCATAGGGATAGAAGTAAGCGTCTACTCCTACTAAGCCGTTCCGGATGAGCATCAACTCTGGTTTTCGAGATTCGAAAACCAGAGTTCAAAGATTCGCTTGAATGGTCAAACAGTTAGCACAGGCATGATATTCTCAGACAACCTTTCAGACAGTCTCTTGGATGTGTTCTTGTCTAATGCACTTTCGTAGAAGCGCTTGAAACTTGTTTCCTGGCTTGTTCAACGATTTCTTTAATTGCGTTAATTACAACCGCTGGTTGTTCGTCTTGGATGAAATGACCACTTTCTGTAGCGATGATGTGTTTCCCTTGCGGAGACAATAAAACCAGATCCTGCTGGAACCGCATCCATTGGTCACGCCATGCCTGTGTATCAAGAATCCATTTTTTACCCGCAGTAATCACGATTACGGGAATGTCCGGAAAAGGCCCTGCCGCTTTGATATCTTCGGCGACCTTGTCAAAAGCAAAAATCTCCCAGTTGTGGGTGGCTTTGGCAAATTCATGCGTAATCATGCTTTCAACAGGGCGGTGTGTGTGCCACCAATCCTCCTGGTCGGGGTGTGTTGAATCAACGAAGACCACGCCGACCACTTCATCCGGGTAGGTGCGTGCAAACAAGTTGGTGAAGAGTCCACTGTACGAATGCCCAACCAATACATAAGGGGGGTGTTGTCCAGTCTCTTCAAGTAATTGATGCAATCTCTCCACCACTCGTTTGCCTGTATTTTGGCCCATGGCTGGTTTGCTACCCTCACGACCGGGGCGGTTGTCTGCAAACACTTTAGTGAATTTGGCTACCTCCGGTAACACTTTCACCCACCAATCCATATCAGTATTCGAATTGAATACCACCGTTGGGGTTCCAACACCCTGCGTCACATACTCTATGCGCTGCACTCCCACCCAATGAGTATCCTTGTTCGGAAGCTTTGCACCACACCCCGCCATTACCAAGATGATAAAGAGAAGCACACTGTATAAAACCAAGCACTGAACAGTAGCCATAACCCGGATTATATTTGCGTAGTCACTTAGTGTTACATAAAGTTTCTTTTTCATAGAAGACTCCCTGAAAATGGTAAGATTTGTTCTTGTTTCATACTCACAAACTCACATTCATCTTTCGCCTAACATACGCTTGACCTGCAACGGGGGCTTGCCCGTGTTGTCAGATCGAAGCGATGGTTAGGTTTTCGTGTTGACAGTAATTGCTACATTTCCCCTTTTATGACCAAGCTCAACATATTTATGAGCTTCTACTATATCTTTAAAAGAATAACACTTTTCATTGATAGGGGTAATTATATTTTGTTCAACTAACTCTCGTATTCTTTGTAAGCGGTTTGAATCTAATGAGATGTCTCAGAAATAACAGTCTTAGCGGGGTTAAAGCTAATAGTTTTAGTGTCTCGACGACATCTTTATTAGCTTCCGGAACGGTTACATGGTTCAACTGTTGCGAGACAAACGGTATATATTCTTCGTGAGAACGAAGAGATGGTAGCATCTTGCCTCTTCCCTTTCTGAGCTTCTGAATGTCTCTTGAACTACTTTCTGAGACATCTTGACGAAAATGGGGGGATGCAAGATGCAACCTTTTTTTCAATTACTGTAAAATACAGGCTTTCAAACTTTCTGAGAAAGCTAGGTCGGGTGGTATACACTCACCCACAGGATAATCCGCGTCTCTCTCCTGATATTCCTCGAAACTCACAAAAGTGGCAACATTACTACGACAAAAGAACTTCAGTTGCAAGAATATTCAAGAGCGAAAAGAATGACTTCAGAAAAATTTGCAAAATTCTCATCGCAAACAGTGAAACGTGATGCGTGAAACGTGAAACGTGAATAGTAATTTATCACGCATCACATATCACTCAGCACTCAGGTAGTTTACGAAGTAAACTACTGAGCAAAGCGAACACTTATCATTGGCGAATTGTCTTGCATCAAAAGCTTACTTTTTCCTCTTATTTCTTTTAATCAAACTTTTCTTCTTTTTCTTCCTTAGTGTTTCTTGTGATCAAACTTTTCTTTTTAAAAGAAAAGTTTGGAAGAAAAGTTTGGTTACAAAACTTGGCGAACATTACTTACCTTCCTGAATACATCGTCTCAGATATTTTACCGCTTTGGGAACTGCTGTTTCCGCATCCTCAACTTCCCAACCTTCATACACTACAGAGACAAAACCGTTATAACCAACTTTACGCAGGATGGAAAGGATGCGAGGATAATTTAGCCACGCTTCCTCACCCGTTTGAATCCGATAGACTTTTGCTCGAACGTGGACGGCATAAGGGGCAGATGTCTCAATACTACCGTAGAAGTTGAGCGAAGGGTCTTCCTTGCCCTGTGAACCTGAAGCGCCAGGTGAGCCGACGTATTGCCCGGTATCAAGAATATGCGAGAAATATGGATTATCAACTTCTTTGATAATCCTGACCACATCATCGCCAGTCCGGGTTAAACAGCCATGATTGTGATTCTGAAGTCCGATGACCACCCTTTTTTTCTCACCATATTCGGCGACTTCCTTCATGCAGCCAATCATTCGTTGCCAGGCCGCAACTTCGTCAGTTCCACCTGGCACCCATGCGGCGAAGATGCGAACCAATGGAACACCCATCTTCACCGCAATATCTACCCACTTGTTCACGTTTTCAACCTCTGCTGGCAACTCCGCTTCCGGTTTGCCAAAGTTATTGCTAATGGCAATGTAGTCCAAAACCAGCCCGCGTTTAAGACAACGCATCCGTATATCTCGCAAATACGCATCATCCGTGGATGCAAAGGCAGAGGTGTGAAGTTCTACCCCATCTAATTCCAATTCATAAGCGGTGTCAATGAACCGCTCAAGGTCCATCCGCTTATCGCCAAAATTGGGACGATAACTCAACGATAAACAACTTAGTTTCATCATGGATTTTTACCTCTCTGTATAGAAATTTTACTAATTTTAATCTATCAGGTCAAGACATTTTAGATGATAAGTGGCAAAGGGGCAAGAGGGCAAAGAATTATTAGCCATCTTGCCGTTTTGCCATCTTGCCATCTTGCCCAATTACCATCCGCCGAAATGTAACAACCCCCTGGCCCCCTTTGGTAAGGGGGACTATTTTCTGAAACCTACCGATTTGATACTGATAAAGAAGTAGAAAAGTACCATGGCTAAAATTGCCATTCCAGCTCCGAAGGTGAAAGCAATCTCAGGACTATAAGTTTTCCAAAGTAAACCTAATATTAAGCTCGCGGGAAGCGCGCCGACGCCGATAGCAAAGCTAAAAAGCCCATAAGCTGTCCCTCTATGTTCGGAAGGTACTAAGTCAGCCACCAATGCCTTCTCAGTCCCCTCCGTGAATGCATGGTAGAGACCATAAGTCAAAAACAGAATCCATATATGCAGATTGTTTGTGGCGGCGGCAAAGCCTAAATAGACCAGCCCGTATATTCCCCATCCGGCGATGATAATCTTTCTTCTACCGATTCTATCTGACAGGCTTCCGCCGGGTGTTGAGAACACTACTTTAACGATATTGTGAACAGCCCATAATATGGGAATCATCTTGTCAGAAACACCCAGACTTTTAGCTCGAAGGATTAGGAAGGCGTCGCTTGAGTTACCAAGGGTGAAGATGAAAAGTATTATCAGGTAGAGTTTGAACCTCATGTCGAACGAACGAAGTGAGAAAGACACTTTGCTTTTTTCCAAAGTGTCCTCTTGCCCTCTTGCCCCCTTGCGTTTCTCCTGAACGAAGATGGCCAGAGCAAAAACGGACAAGAAAGCCGGTATAGTCGCCAACCAGAATACCAATCTGTAGTTGCCTGGGAAAACCATAAACAGTAGAAAAGCTATTATCGGTCCTACAACGGCGCCGGCGTGGTCCATGCTTCGATGGAAGCCAAACGCCTTGCCCCATTTTGATTTATCGACCGACTCAGAAAGCAGTGCATCACGCGGGGCTCCTCGAAAGCCCTTACCTAACCTATCTGTAAACCTGGCTGCGAGGACATGCCATGCTTGAGTAGAAGCAGCGATGATTGGTCTGGTGCAACCTGAGATGCCATATCCTATTACCGCCAAAATCTTTCTTCGCCCGATTTTGTCAGAGAACCAGCCGGAGAAAACCTTGAACAGACTTGCGGTGCTCTCAGCTATCCCTTCCACCAGTCCGACGAAGAGAGTGCTTGCCCCGATTACCTCGGTCAGGAAAATTGGCAAAAGAGGATATATTATCTCAGTGCTGGCATCCGTCAGAAAACTGACTATCCCAAGAACCAAAACGTTCCTGGTGATGCCAGAGAAAATAGAGCTTTTCTCATTTTTTGAATCCATTGTAACCTCCTTTACACAACCAATTTTCACAACTTACCCTGGGCTTTAGGTCGCGATTTAATATATAATATCAATTCCCCAAATAAGTATCAAGTGAAAAATCTAGATGTCATAATCTTATTGACGATATCTTGAAATCATGTTAGATTATATTATAAAATTTAGCATGTTCCAAAAAAGGAAGGCAAACATGAAAAAATTAGCAGAACAAATCCGAGATGAGGGTTTGAAGCGCAAAGTTGATTTTCTCGATGTCCGCATTGTCGAGAGCGAAGCGACCAATATTTCGCTTCAAGATGGCAAAGCTGATAAACTATTTCACGGCAAAAGTCAAGGTTTGGGCATCCGGGTTCTTTTGGATGGTGTGTGGGGTTTTGCAGCCAGCAACAGCGTGGAACATAATGCGGCATTGGAGGCTCTGGAAACAGCAATTGCCATGTCTCGGGCATCCAGCGCCAGAGTCAAAAAACGAGTGGAGTTGTATAAAGTCGATGGAATAGTCGCTGACGTTGTAACGGATGTAGAAATTGACCCGCGGTCGGTGCCGTTGGCAAAGAAAATGAAGGTGCTTACCAGTTACGAAAAAGCTGCTCTGGAATATGCCAAAGATAAGCTGGTAAATACAACTGTGGGATATCGCGATAGTTTCAAAAGAGAAACTGTGTGCAACACCTTCGGCACGCTGATATCAAGCGAATATATCCGCACAAATATCAGTTGTTCAATGACTGCGCAGGAGGGAAATGTCCGGCAGAACGGACATGAAGGTTACGCCAAATTGGGCGGCTATGAGTTGATAGAAGGCTTGACGCCAGAAAAAGTTACTGTTGAAGCGGCAAAAATAGCGGTTTCATTATTATCCGCTCGGCGCGCGCCTTCGGGTAAATTCCCCGTGATCTTCCATCCTAAAACGGCGGGATTGTTGATTCACGAGGCGTTGGGGCATAATGCCGAGGCGGATTTAGTCTTCGGCGGCAAATCCATTCTCGAAGGCAAGTTGGGGCAAAAAATAGCGTCAGACTATGTGACCGTCATTGACGATGCCACTATTGAAAACGCCTGGGGTTCATACAAGTATGATTCAGAGGGCGTCCCTGGACAACGGCGCGTCATCATCGAAAATGGAGTGCTGAAGGAATACATGCATAATCTACACACTGCTGTAGAATTTAACACGCCGCCCAATGGCAGCGCCCGAGCGCAAGACTATAACTATCGCCCCATCGTTCGCATGAGTAACACGTTCATCGAAAAAGGCGAAAAACCGTTTGCGGATATGGTTAAAGAGATGGATAGAGGAATCTTACTCAAAGGCGGTCAGTGGGGATATGTTTTCTGCGATAAAGGACAATATACCTGCCACGTCGGTGAAGGCTGGATTATTCGCAATGGAGAAATCGCCGAACATATTCGCGATGTATCCATCGCAGGCATGATTCTCGAAACCCTGATGAATGTCGACGCCGTCAGCCGAGAATTTGAGATGGAACACGGCGGCGGCACCTGCGGTAAAAACGGCCAGGGCATGCCCGCTTCCGGAGGTGGGCCGTATGTTCGGGTGAAAGAATTGGTTGTTGGCGGTCAGGAAAGCTTGTAACCAGTGGAAGACTACTGTAACATAAGTCCTGACATCTGGAGTGCAGAAGTCTTTGCTTCTGCACGTGCATCAGCAGAGACTGATGCACTCCAAAGCTTATGTTACAGTGTATTACACTGTGAAATATGTTAGAAACCTGATATCTTCATTTGTGTGTCATCTTGAGCGTAGCGAAGGAGCTCTTTCAACATCGGTATAAGAGATCCTTCACTTCGTTCAGGATGACAAAATGTAAAGAATTAATTTCATAATTACTTTGTTCTTTTTGAACCGTTTTCTGTTCAATTCGGACATATTTTGGTTGATTTTGGGCCGATGGGCGAAAGCAATTGAAATTGAAACAACGCCTCAATATCTATATGAACACTGAATTCAACGAGTTTTGTATCACTTTTTGGGGGGGTTGGCATCTATTTTGCTTTAGATTATTGACACTACGGTTGCAGAGAGGTGGAGGCGGAATGTCAGACCGAATAATTGTATTGTAACCAAACTTTTCTTTAAGAAAGAAAAGTCCCCCTTACCAAAGGGGGTTAGGGGGTTGTATCAAAAGAAATAATTGGAAGAAAGTAAGTGAGAAACCGAGTTTCTCGGAGAAACTCGGTTTCCGCTGCTAAATTTGGAAAGGAGGCAATATCATGCGTTTAATCATCGTATTGTCCGTGTTCCTGCTGTCTATGCCAGCATGGGCAGGGACGTTCAAAGATGATTTTGAGGATGGAAACTGGAAAGGATGGGAAGTGATAGAGGGAGGTACATGGGATACCAATGTCGCCAAGCAAGTCTCTGTTGTCGAAGGCGTCCTTAGTTTGGATCAGTTGAATAAATCAGGATTTTGTCTTTACTTTTGCATACAAAAGGATTGGAAAGATTACAGTTTCTCAGCAGATATGCAAATCATAGAGATTGAGCCAGGGGCAGCATGACCAGGCGGGGGAATAGGTTCCCGTGCGGAAGCCTTAAATTCTTATGGAAGTTATCTTATTCTTGGCGCTCTCTGTACCTGGTATGTTGGGTGTGAGGCAAAAGCTCAATTTCAGAATAACGTATGGGTAGTCCAGTTGCCTGGTGGCCCCCAGATTGGTGAGTGGCATCGGATAAGAATAGATGTAGTGGGAAATGAAATTTCGTACTATATTGATGATAAGCTACAGCACCAGGTAAACGATAATTTGCATAAATCAGGCGGCGTTTTTCTGTATGCATATCATGCCATTGTTGAGTTCGATAACGTCGTCATCACCGGTGATGATATTCCAGATGTCGGACCAAGTGGCTATCCCATTAAACAGCCCGTTCAACCCAAATCAAAACTTACCAGTACATGGGGACGGGTAAAGAGCCACAAATGAAGAAGAAGTAAACGAATTGGTGCGCAATGCGCACCCTACTCAAAACAAATAATATTTCAGGAGGTATTTTAACAATGTTTTCAAGAATCAGCAACCTTTTTATCGTTTGTATCATGTTAATTGCTTTAGGTAGTGTTTATCAAGCAATTGCTGCCACTGTCGAAGAGGTGTGGGAGAGCTTTCATGGCGATGTAATCAACACACACGATATTGAGGCAATAGCATCTTTTTGGGCTGACGACGCCGTGTTTGACTATCTGCCATCACAACTACCCCTGGAGGGCAAGGAGGCAATCGTTGCCTTTTTCGAGGGCGTGTTTCAGGCATTTCCGGATTGGCAGTGCTGCCCAGATGGGCCAAGGCGTCAGTTGGTTTCCGGCAATATCGTGGTTGCCGAGTGTACGACCGTTGGAACACATGAGGGAGAATGGGCGGGAATTCCAGCTACGGGAAAGATTCTCCAGACCATTCACATGGATATTTGTGAATTTGAGGGTGATAAGATAACGCGGCTGACGACCTATGATGATGCTGTAAGCCAAATGATAAAGCTTGGTTTGATGCCAGTTCCTGAATTACCTGAACTGGTTCCTTCCTTCACGCTTCCTGAACCTGAGCCGACTGGACTTGCTCCTTTAGAAGCTGCTAAGAACCTCGTGGCCGTTTACAATACCCATAATCTGGACGCCCATGCGAAGCAGATCCAGCCCGATGCGGACATTCTACTGGCTCCGCTTGGAGTTCCCATGGGTCGTGACGCGTACATCGCGGCGCTAGAACTCTACTTCCTGACGTATTCAGACCTTCAACAAGAGATTGTGCGTATGGTTGATATGGGAGATGGCTGGGTGCTTGTCGAGGTAGTGTTCAAGGGCACCAACGATGGCCCATATTTCGGCGTTCCGGCTACGGGTAATTCCGCAGAGGTAAGAGGAGCATGGCTTGCCCGGTTCGATACAGATGGTCTGATGACGTATCTCCACGTGTATTGGGACGAACTGACCACACTGACGCAGTTGGGACTGTTTCCACCACCAGAAGTACCGACTGAAGGTTACGACAACGTTTTCTTTATGTCCCTGTTACCGGGATTAAACATGATTTCGCTGCCTTTGGAGCCAATCACGCCATACACCGCCCGTTCCTTTGCAGAATCGCTTTCTGCGACGACAGTAATCAAATTAGACGAAGCGCGTCAGCGCTTTGTGGGCTTTACCTTAGACGCTCCCGATGATGGCTTCGCGATTGAAGGCGGCAAAGGATATATCGTCAATGTACCAGATGCCAGAGTAGTTGCTTTTACAGGCGCGGCATGGACGAATCAACCACCTGTCGAAATGGCTCCTGCAGTTTCAACAGATAGCGCGTGGGCGTTTGTGGTCAGCGGAAGATTTGATGATAACCTTTTGGAGTGCGAAAACTCTGTTTTCGCCGTGACCGTCAGAAACACAAGAACCAACGCAGTTGCCACTGATGTTGTTAGGTCAGGATACTTTGCGGCGGCTTTTGCCGACCTGAATCGCAAAAACGTTGTCCAAATTGGGGACAGTCTGGAAGTTAAAGTTCAAGACAAAACCGGAGAAATCGCTTCTGAGACTCTCTATTACATGGTGACGGCAGAAGCCATCCATCAGGCGTTCCTACCTATCGTTCTAAAACACGTCGGAATTCCTCGTCAAACTGCGCTATTGCCAAACTATCCCAACCCGTTCAACCCAGAAACCTCGATTCCCTATCAACTTAGGGAACCAGCGGAGGTTGTGATTCACATTTACGATACAACAGGACGATTGATCCGCACTCTCAATTTAGGATATCGTGATGCTGGCTTCCACTTTTCTCGCAATCGTGCTGCTTACTGGGATGGACTAAACTCCGTTAGCGAGATGGTCGCTTCTGGAATTTATTTCTATCAGATGAAAGCTGGCGATTTCTCTGCTATGCGAAGGATGGTAATTGTGAAGTGAGCTTGAGTTCTCTCGGAAAGTCTAACGTAGCCATAAGAGTGCCAAATCAAAACTTACCAGTACATGGGGACGGGTAAAGAGCCACAAATAAAGCGGAAGATAAACGATGGGTGCGCATTGCGCACCCTACTCAAAACTGCCCCGTACGCATCAATTTAACGGAAATCTTACAGGCTACAGTTAACATTTTGCGTGTATGAGAGGTCCCAAAAACTTTATGGTTACTTAGCTCAGTTTAAAATTTCTAATCCCCTGATTCGTTTAAAGTGTTCCTCATTATTAGTTACTAAAATGAGACTGTTGGCTAACGCCACACCTGCTATTATAATATCAACATCGTCTATTAGTTGTCCTCGTGTTCGTAAATCAGCATAAATATTGGCTGATATTGTAACAGCTTCTATTGTTAAAGGCAAAACATGATTATATTCAGCAAAATCCAGAAAAGAACTCAGTTGTTTCCGAGCATCTCTATATTTTAAGCCGCTTATAACCTCATAATAAGTAATTATGCTAAAGTTAATACTTTCATACTTTTCAAGGTATCGTTCGAACTCACTCACTACTTTTGGGTGTTTTCGAAAGAACATCAATAAAATGTCAGTATCAACCAATGCTGGTTTCATTTCTTCTCCCTAAAAATGCTTCTCTACGTCGTTGTCCAATGTCCTCCATAAAATCATCAAACATTTCATCCGACATATCATTCCAACAACCTGCAAACGATAAGATTTTCTCTTTATTTACTTTGTTTTCTTCCAATCCTATTCTCAAGAAGTGAACGAAGTTATAGACTTCATTCAGTTTCTCTAAAGGAATAAGTTCGATTTCCTTTATTACTTTTTCACGCATTAGGTATTTATTCATCTAATCCTCCATACTGATGGACTTAAGCATTTTTTTAAATTCCCCTCCCTTGACGGTTGACTTTTACCCACATTTTTGGTACCATACCTCTGATGTGAAATTGAGTGTCTAAAGTTAAAAGACAAGGAGTAACTACTATAAATGCGGCTATGATTTTGAGCTCCATAGAGTGGGCCAGGCTCTCCTTCGGCCGGGCTGAACTGGGAGACAAACGTCGTACTGCCCGCGCGGTGTCCATGGCATCGCGCATCATGCGCCATCCTTCTGCCTCGCTGCCCACCCAAATGGGTTCTCTTTCGGCGCTAAAGGGGAGCTACCGCCTTTTGGCTGAAACAAATTACTTGTTTAGCACTACTCCCCCAAAATGTGGGTAAAAGTCAGATGTTAAAATAGTGGCAGTTTGGTGTAAATGAGGACGCTTATGTTAAAACATACCATAAATGGCTCAGAATGTCAAAAACCTTTTTGGGGGCGGAGTTACATGCGCCTAATTTTCTGCGCTTAATTAATCCAAGAGTGTAGTAGTTGAAGGGTAGTATCATCCCAGCGAACTCATCTTTTCTGGCTAATCTGTCTGATACCAAATTCTTCACCTTTACACGCACATCTTAACAAAGTTAAATCGAACGAAACATCATCGGCTGTGTCCACGCTTTCTTTCCATCCGGCGCAGTTACTTCAACTCGCACATATTTTTCCTGTCCCGAAAGCGTCCAGCTTGCTTCAGTGATTATCTCGCCCACAGGAGCGGAGATATGCCGCCCCTGACTTCGTTAAGCTTTGAAAGTGATTGACATCGCCGGAGAAGATTTCACCTGAACCTGTCGTACCGCGACTTTTTCTCCATCGCGGTTGGTGGTTGCTGTTTCAACCAGACAAAGGTCAATTATTTCTGGGCCTTGCGTGCTATAAAACGCCCCTGTTCGTAAGGCAGTCATAATTGACTCTAACGACAAATTTGGGCTTTTGACCATAATCCAGCCCACATACGCATCATCCAAACGGTGGGCGTCATCGCAGGCAATGCCGAGCACCGACCCAACTTTATCGAGCAAGTCATCCCAATGTGTTTCCGAATACGCCCGACCGATTCCTCCGCAAGTGGTGTTGAATACTTCCACTGCAAAGTAGCCGTGTAGCGGCAGTAAATCAAGCAGTGTATGCCCTGACCAATACGGATGAGCCGAAACGGAAATCCCTCCCTGGTCGGCAATCATTGCTAAAACCTCGTTTGGATGTCGGTCTTTTCTCCCTAGTGTTTCTTTTGATCAAACTTTTCTTTCTAAAAGAAAAGTTTGGATGTTGATAGCGGCAAAATGGTAAACTTCTACTCCATAAGGATTGCTTGGGTGAAGTTCACTACCCGAGATGGCGAGAAATGAATCATCAGTGTACATGGATACATCACTGACTTTGCCGTGGTCAGTTAGCACCATGAAATCATATCCTTCATTTCGATACCCCTCAAAACGTTCAGCAACAGAAAGTCCACCGTCAGAAACGGTGCTGTGAGTGTGAGTATTGCCCCGGTACCACTGACCGGGTTGTTCAAACGGATTTAGATAAAACACTATAATATCCTTTCTTTGTGTGCGATAACATTGGCTGTGTAACCATCCACACACCCAATGTTTTGCATGTCGAAATTGCTAAGTAGTGTGTTCCAAGAGTTCATGTTACTTTTAAAGCCAGTGTTTAACATCTGTCAAAGGGCTGCACTTCTTCTTCAAAATAACGATGGAAGCATTGAGGCAGTTGGTGATAATCAACGGTATTTATAAAGTCTAAGAAATCTATCAAGTTACAGGTGTTCCAGAATAGAATTACCCTATCTTTCAAATCTTGTTTTTTCACGTCATCTATAAGGGCAGCTAATGCTTTCCCTGTATAAGTTCTGTCCAACTTAATTCCCTCGTTTTTCTCCATGTGGGTAACGGCTTCCATTTCTTCTTCAGTAAAACGAGCGTACCCTCGTCTCAAAAAGCCATGTCTAATATCTATATCCTTTTCGGAAAAGTCAAATTTAGGAAAAGACGAATCTATAGAGTGAAGGAAAGAATTGGTTGCATAAAAGAGCTTGACCATTTTTTTACATTAGCAAAGTTCTCATCTGCCACTCTACCAATCTTTCTCAACCTGGACTCTCTTCTCTGGAATTCTGTGTAGTAATTGCAACACCTGCAAATTTTTCTCGTCACCTTTCAACGCCTCAAGCATTCTCATAACATCCTCCCTGGACATTTCACTCTGTTCATCCTTGCCCTCTTGCCTTCTTGCCTCCTTACCCTCTTGTTCCTGTTGATTTTCCCGTTGTGATTGCATCTTTCTCAATTGCTCCAAAGCGAATTCCAGGTTGCATTTCGCGTCGAAGTCCCTATGATTGAGGTTAAGCGCATTTTTGTATGAATTGATAGCATATTTTAGGTCACCCAGCTTCAAGTAGGTATTCCCCAGATTGTAGTATGCTTTTTGTCGCAGCACGCGGTTTTCAGAAGCAAGGGTTTGCCTGTATTCTTCAGCGGCTTCAGTAAACTTTCCACTCTTATAAAGCGCATTACCGAAGTCATAGTGGGCAATATCAGATTGCGGAAACTTTTGTGCCGCAGATTTGTAATGTTGCAAAGCATCATAATATTTCTTTAGATTGTAGTATCTATTGCCTTTGTCTATTTTATCCCGTAAATTTCCACAGCCAATCATCAGACAAACAAGAAATATTAGAAATGCTGTATTTTTGAGGCTCATAAACAATCACTCAAACCCTCGTCTACTTACCTATGCTTTCCAGGAGTTTTGTAAATATCTATAGCCGCTGATTATCAGACGACGCAGATTCCCGATTCCGTTAATCAGCGTTGTCTAAAAATCAGCGGCTCTATAATTCAAACTTGCCAACGGCACTCATCACTCATCATTTGTTGGATTGTTTGGCGTCAACCTTCTTCTCATAGGTAATGACCGCAGAATCTCTCTTCTGCTCAATCGTCACCTGCAAATTTGCCAATTCTTCGCCTTGCATGACTTTGATTAGTGGGTTACCGTCGATAAGAGTATCCTTGAATACCACCCGATATTGAGCATCCGGCTGCAAACCACGAGGGCTTAATTCCAATGTCCGATATGGACTCTCCGGCCGCCGGAAAGTAACAATGGCACCACACCCAAGGTCATCCCGGTAAATCTGATAGGCTATCCAGTCGCGCTGATTGTTCGTTGGCGTGATGAGAGGGTAAAATTCACCATACCAGAGAGGCCGCAATTCTCTGAACTCCTCAAGGCGCTGATGCAATTCGGCAACGTTGAATTTTGGCGTCCAGGTCTCAACGTCCCAGTACAAAGGGAGATTAACGCCCGCGCCCAATCGGGTGCGGAAAGTATAGCGGTCATCGGTGGAAACACCTCCGCTATGTCCGCTAAAATAAAGATTGAGCATCGTGTGGATACCAAGCGTGCTATCCCAGGCGTCTGTGCGCCAGAGCGCCAAAGACCGGCTCACCAGTTCAAGGTCAAGACGCCTTCCGCCGCTGGCACAATTGTCAATAATCAGACCCGGCACGCGCTCCAGTAAACTATCCCAGAACTTATACAGATTCTCAATGTGCCGAATTTCGTTCATCCCCTGGCGGTCAGGCGCATCGTTATTACGCCAATAGGGCAGTGGGTCCATATTGAAATCCTGGCGGTAAACCGTAATTCCATTCTCCTTGATAAAGTTCACCAGATAGTCAGTCAACCATTGGCACGCTTCTGGTTCGCCGAGTTTGAAGAGACCACCGTTCGTTCCTCCCCATACCCACTCTGGATGTTCCCTGGCAATATCAGTATTAGCGCCAACCCGTTCAGGCTCAAACCAGAGCAAGTATCCTAAACCCATTTCGCGAAACTTATCAGCCACCGGCTTCAATCCCTTGGGGAAACGCTTGGGGTCTGGCCGCCATGAACCTACTTGTGACCACCAATCCGGTGAAGGAACTGTCGAATACCACCCGGCATCCATCCAGAAATTTTCACAGTAGATGCCCCGGCTCTTGAAAGCATTGGCTAAAGCAACCACCTTATCCTCGGTGGACAAAGTAGATTCGGCGAAAATCCACGAACCGCAAGCGCAAATAGGAGGTACGGCTGGTTTCCCATTATGGCGAGGATGGTGATATGACAGCATGAACTGGCGAAAAATATTTTGTCCGCGCAACCAATCGCCTTCGGAAGTGGGAAGTGGGAAGTCGGAAGTCGGAGGTAAAGTAAGAAGTAAGAAGTTTTCCTTCCGCCTTTCGCCTTCCGCTTTCCGCCTTCCGCCGTCGCCATTCCAGTAATGTAGGAGTATTCTCGGAGTTCGGATGCGTTCACCTGGATGAAGTTTTAGATGAGTTAATTCCATACCGGCTTTGAGACTCAATTTTCCATCGGCTGAACGCTCAATTGACGAAGTCCACTGACCAGACCAACCGATGGCGACAATCAAGCCTTGATTGCCGAGTTGAAGGTTGTAAAACGGAAGCGAATCCTGACTGGAGCGTCCGCCACGCGTCGTCAGCGTCTTCTTCTCGCCCTTTCTGAGGGCATCATCAAACGGCATGAAATCAGTGTCGTTGCACAGGCTCCCTTGCGAATGATGCAGAATGACCGCATCTGAGGCGGCATCGGTTACTGTAATCAACGTATCAAGCGCCTGAATATTTTCCAGAAGCGGTGTATCTTCTTTAGCTGTATTCGTAAAATAGAGAACCCATTCCAGAGCAGGATAGTCGCTATAAACTATCGCTTCAAAACGCACTTCAAGACCAGTTATTGCATCCGTATAGCGGAGAATCTTCTTTGTCCGAGCGGCATCAAGTGCTTCCGCATAGTTCTCCATTTTCCAGGTTTTCAGAAAATCTTTTGAGCTCTTCCCATCATAGATAAAAGAGAACAGCGGTTCATCTGAGAGTCTCACTTTGTCATGTGCCTTGTGCTCGTCAACGCTTCCATTAGATAGAGCATTGATGAGCCCAACGCACACAAATTGGTCTAAAACTGTCATTTCATCAAGTTTTATCATTTTATTACCCTCAAGTTAGTTTTTCAAAGCAACTGCTGATAATCGAATATTCAAAAGGGATATATTGTCTCTCTTTCTCTCCAAACTTTTCTTTTAGAAAGAAAAGTTTGATCAAAAGAAACACTAGGGAAAGAAAAAGTCCCATCATAAAGAAAAGAAAAGGAAAAATTTCTTTTAGAAAGAAAAGTTTGATCAAAAGAAACACTAGGGAAAGAAAAAGTCCCATCATAAAGAAAAGAAAAGGGAAAATTTCCTTATTTTTATCCGCCTGCTATGGGCGGAAAGATGCTCAACAAATCTCCATCCTGCAACACATCATCCAATCGTTGATGTATGCCATTTACCATAATGAGCCGGGCTTTTTTACAAGGAATACCTAACTGTTCCAGCACGCCTCTTATTGTAATTTTTTCCGGAACAGATAAAGGAGATTGTTTCCCCGCACTGCCTTCAGGCAGAAATTTTGCCAAATCTGCGAACAATTTAATTTGGATATTCATTATTATCTCCTGGTATGCTTTTATAGAATGTTAAAATGAAAATAATGACGCGTCACTTTTCACTCATCACGCATCACATTTCACGTTTCACGCATCGCACGTAAGATTTATCAAGGTTGCTTTAGGCCCCCTTGAGTCCATGCAAAGCCACTATTTCTAAAAGTTTCGGTATTTCAACTAAGACAAAATCTGGTGATATATCATCTAAACTCAGGCTTGTATTCGGACGCTTTAGCCAGGCTGTTTTCATATCAGCGCCCTTTCCTGCAATAATATCTGTGGTATGGTCGCCAACCATGAGCGACCTTTGTGGTTCACTGCCGAGCAATCGCAACGCGGTCAACAAATGCTCCGGGTCTGGCTTTATTTTCTTGACATCATCCCTGGTCAACAGTATATCGTAGGGCAATTGCGTTCGTTCTAAGACAAACTCTACCACCTGACGGCAATTTCTGGTTACAATCCCAATTTTAGTTCCCTGGCTTTTCAGTATATTCAACGTTTCTTTTGTTCCGGGCAACAATTGAGCAATACTGGCGGCTTCAATCTCCACGCTTAGTACAATTTCATTTGCCTTTTCTTCGAAAGCTATCGCTTTCTGTTCATCTTGCTCCGCAATCCTTTTTTTAGCATCATCTATCATTTCAAGAATGTAGAGCTTGTCATTGATGGGTACGCCATATCCCGGCTGTAACGCTAAAATGTCCCGCCTCATTTTGGCAAAGTCTATGCTTACCTCAACTAATGTACCGTCAAAATCAAACAAAATTGTGTCGATTTCACCAGGCATATTGATATTTCCTTTTCATGGATTTGATTTTGAATAATATCACTCTAACGGTGGGGCAAATCCTGTCGATTTGGTTGTCTGTTTGTTAAGTATACAATATTAACCATAAGGTTGCAATATTTTTTGGGGGGTGGGGGCGGTTATGCCAAAAGAAAAAACTTGCCATTTTTTTAAAAATACCATAAACTACCATCCTGGAAAGTAGATTTTTCTCTGCGCATAGACAAATCTCATGCTATCATTTCTCAATTTTAGAAAAGGAATAATATTCTACATATGCCCACTCAAAAACATCCATTACAGATTGGTTTAATTGGAACAGGAATGATTGGTCGGATTCAGTTACCGCACTGCAAAGTCAAATCTGTAGCTGATGTGAACATCGAATCAGCACGTGCTGCGGCGAGTGAATTCGGTGTCCCTGACGTATACGCTGATTATCATGAATTATTGGACGACAATGCGATTGATGCTGTAGTAGTCTGCACGCCGCCATTTCTACATAAGGAAATGAGCCGCGACGCATTACGCGCTGGTAAACACGTTTTGTGCGAAAAGCCATTCGCCACCGATGTTGAATCAGCAAACACAATGGTCGCAGTTGCAAAAGAGACCGGATATACCTTAGCCTGTTGTTCCGCAAGATTTCGCTTTACACCTGTTCTCAAGCGCGCTACGGCGATGATTGCAAATGGCGAATTTGGCGATGTATACTTCATCCGCACTGTTGGCATTGGACGGCGTGGACGGCCAGGATTGGAATACCATCCTGCCGCGCGCTGGTTTTTGGACAAAAACAAAGCTGGCGGCGGCGCGTTGATGGACTGGGGATGCTATGACCTTGACATGCTCTGGGGATTGCTCGGTGGATTACGTGTTGAGAGCGTGACAGGTTTTGCTTTTCAAGGCGTCGATGCGCCTGATACCGGCGGATACACGTTCAATGTGGAAGAACATGGCGGGGCATATATTCGCTGCACGGATGGTCTGACAATTGCTTGGGAACGCGCCTCCGCATGCCACGGACATGAAGAGGCACGTACGCAAGTTTACGGTTCACGCGGCGGGCTTCAGTTTCGCTATGTCTCATGGGGGACGCCGTTTCCGACGGAATATTACCATGACGATGAAAATGGACGGCCGACGACGGAGGCGCTCCCCGAAACTGCAGCCGGGTCGGATATTCACCGCGATGTGCTATATGATTTTATTGATGCTGTGCTTGAAGGGCGTGAACCTGCTACGACTGGTAAGATGGCCGCTGAGATGGTGCGTATCACAATGGCGGTATACAAAGCCGCGGCGATAAGGCAGACAGTACAGCTTTAACAGTTATGCCAATTCCGGATATTCTCATATAAACTAAAAAAAGGAGTTTGCACAATGATTATTGATGTGCATGTACACATCGGACAATGGATGCGTCCATATAGTAGTCAAAACGGCAATGCTGTTGAAGAATTGATTCAGTCTGCCCGGCTCAACAACATTGACCGTCTTTGTGTCAGTTCTTTGGGAAATCGCGGCTACACAAGTTATCCTAACGCCGAAGAATTTATATCTGCTAATACTCATATTTTGGAACTGATGCGAATATTTCCGCAAAAAATCTTAGGGTTTTGTTACGTGAATCCGCGGCATCCGGACGCTTCGTTGGCAGAACTCGACCGATGCATTGTTGATGGTGGGATGGTGGGGATTAAGCTCTGGGTAGCCTGCAAAGCTAACGATAGTCTGGTTGACCCAATTGCAGGGAAAGCCATCGAATTGGGAGTACCGATTCTGCAGCACGCCTGGTACAAAACAACCGGCAATCTACCTGATGAGTCAACCCCTGCCGATGTCGCCGAATTAGCGCGACGCTTTCCTGACGTTACATTAATTATGGCGCACATGCACGGCGCTGGTTATCGTGGGATTTTAGATATAGCGCCGCATCCCAATATTCTGGTGGATACCTCTGGGGGCGACCCAGAATCAACAGTCGTAGAGTTTGCCGTACGGGAATTGGGCGCGGAACGAATCATTTTCGGTTCGGATGTGCCAGGCAGAAGCTTTGGCATTCAACTGGGCAAGGTACTTGGCGCGGATATTTCGGATGAAGAAAAGGCATTAATTTTATCCGGAAACATGGAGAGGATTTTGACTATTCCTCGTTTGTAGTAGCGCAATTTATTGCGCTGAACGCGACGGCAATGAATTGCCTCACTACGGACAAAACTTGTTCAATGGTGACTGCTTCCATGGCCTGACATCTGCCTTTCTGGCATCCGCCTGGATTTTTCCCAGGATGACACGGGTTACAACCTAAGTCTACATCGCTACGTACAATTTGATGTTGCGCTCCATAGGGCCCGCTACGAATATGACTGGTAGAACCGAATATTGCTACAACAGGCGTGCCCACTGCGGCGGCGATGTGAGTTGTGCCGGTGTCGTTTCCTAAATAAAGATGACAGCGATTGATGAGTGCCGCAACGCGCCGTAAGGACGGCTCATTGACGATGATGGGTTTATATTTCATCATTGCCGCTACTTTTTCCTGAAGCGCCTGTTCATCTGGCCCGGAGAATAGTAAAACCCGCGTGTGAAAATCAGAAATTAAAATATCCCCAATTCTAACGAAATTTTCAGCAGGCCAGAGTTTGTAAATCCAATTGCCTCCTGGATGTATTCCGACGAGGAGTTCATTGGGAACAACACCACGTTCTCGAAGAAATTCATCTGCGAAATTCCTTTCAGACATGGAAAGAGTTAGCATGGGTCCAGCCGCAAAACCAAGAACTTCGGCTGAAGTTGCCACACCATGCCGATTAAGTGTGTCAAGGTAGCGTGTAGCGGCATGCAAATTTCTTCCGCGAACGATGCCCCAACGTTTAGCACCGATAAATCTCGCCCAGAAGCTATCTCTCAAATCAAGCACTAAATCGAAGTTCTCGCGGCGTAGCGCTTTAATGAGCCTGTATTTACCCCAAATTCCTGAGTGTACTCCGCGATTGTCGTACACCAGCACGGTATCAATCTGTAAATCGCCTTCCAATACACTTTGCGCACGCGGGCCGACGAGAAACGTCAAATGTGCTTCCGGAAATTGTTTCCTCAAGGGCTGAATGACAGCGGTGGACAAGACTGCGTCGCCGATAAAACTGAAACTGAAAATTAAAATTTTGGGAGTTTTCATTTTACTTTTTATTCCAATTATTTCTTTTGATCACCCGCCCCTACCCCTCTACCCACCCCATACGCATCAAGTTAAGCGTTTTTTCCCAATTCCCCTCCCTTGACGGGAGGGGTTAGGGGAGGGCAGGGTGGGGTCACCCCCACCTACGCCTCCCCCGTCAAGGGGGAGGAACAACATCATATCTACGTGATTGCCCTTAACTTGATGCGCATGCCCCTACCCCTCTACCCACCCCCGGCCCCTCCAGAGGAGGGGACTTTTCCGTTAAAGAAAAGTTTGGTTACTTTAAAATCACCTTGAAGTTAACATGACATTTTAACACCTAAACGGCAAAATGGCAAGAAGGTTAAACGGCTAAATGGCTAATTGGTGTAGCTTTAATTGTGACTGTTTGAGCTCTCTGAAAGAGAGTGCGCTTCCGTTAAGGTCTTTATGTGATAAATCAAAAGTAGCGTCAGAAGGGGGTGGCGCGAGAGGGGGAAGCCAACCGTGCAAACCGTTTCACTCCGCCATCCCCCCCGTTGAGCCTTTTTTGGGATGTCATATCTTAAAAAGATATAACTTTTTACAGCTTGTCCATATACACCAGGAATCACAAGTACCATTCCGGCTCTTTTCTGCTCCATAAACGGCGTAGGGTGAATGATGGAATATTGTTAAGTCCCTACTTCAGAGGGGTGAGTATACCCATAAAAAGGGGCCTAAAATCTATAACATTCCTTTGAGAATTTCTGAAGCAAATTATCTCTATTTGACAAAATCTCCAAAGAATGTTATCATTAACTTCCTATCTTCCGCACCCATAAGTGGTAAATTTAGTGGATGTTTCAGAAAACAGTCCCCCGAACCTTCGGGTGCCAGGGGGTTGTTACACTTTATAAGGGAGTCATGAAGCCAGGAATTTTTTTATTCAATCTTGGTCTCCTTGCTTCCTCA